>ERZ1034901.1231-NODE-1231-length-18154-cov-8.968728_pt1 | contig 18154 bp, 17 predicted proteins | sample MGYA00520628_ERZ1034901 | MGnify/ENA primary metagenome ERZ1034901 (study PRJEB33766, sample SAMN09781783) | gut metagenome | biome: gut microbiome | host: Homo sapiens | place: Madagascar | study: EMG produced TPA metagenomics assembly of the PRJNA485056 data... | reverse complement strand
AGTGGACTTCCGTTCCGGCATTCAGCAAAACACCGCTTCCGACAGAGGCTCCATTTTGGATACAAGCGTTTTGCAGAACTACACAGCCACAGCCGACTTCAGCAAACGGACTGACATAGGCACTGGGAGCAACGATGTTGGGAAAAGTAAATTCTAGGGTTTTTGCCTTCTCATACACCTGTGCTCGGAACCGATTATTGCCGATTCCCACCACCAGCAAGCCATATTCTTTCCGCAGCTCCCGCAAATCAGCAAGGCCGCCAACCACCGGAATGCCACAGATTTCAGCACCCGCAGGCTGTCCGTCATCCACAAAAGCGCAATCGTATTGGAGCATCGCCCGCTCCGCAACCATACGCCCAAAGCCGCCAGCGCCCACCAGCAGCAGCTTTTCCTTAGACATTCGGGATGCCCTTCAGTGCATTCTGGACATACTCGGTGGTCAAAATCTTCTTCACAGTGCCCTCAACATCCAGACGCTCGGTGTTGTGGCTGGTGTAGGACTCGTCCGCCATGGTATGTACCTCGCCCTTGACCACGAACTTGTCGTAGTTCAGGTCACGGTTGTCAGCGGCAACACGGAAGTAGTGACCCATATCCTGGCTGCGCAGACGCTCCTCACGGGTCATCAGGGTCTCGAACAGCTTCTCGCCGTGACGGGTGCCGATGATGTTCGTGCCGGTATCGCCGAACAGTTGCTGGACAGCCTTAGCCAGATCGCCGATGGTAGAGGCATCAGCCTTCTGGATGAACAGATCGCCGGGGTTGGCGTGCTGGAAGGCGAACATAACCAGATCCACAGCCTCATCCAGATTCATCAGGAAGCGGGTCATGTTGGGGTCGGTGATGGTGATGGGATTACCGGCCTTGATCTGATCGATGAACAGAGGGATGACGGAGCCACGGCTGCACATAACGTTGCCGTAACGAGTGCAGCAGATGGTAGTGCCACCACGCTCAGCGGCCACACGGGCATTGGCGTAGATGACGTGTTCCATCATAGCCTTGGAGATACCCATTGCGTTGATGGGGTAAGCTGCCTTATCGGTGGACAGACAAACAACACGCTTAACGCCAGCGTCAATAGCAGCATGCAGGACGTTATCCGTACCGATGATGTTGGTCTGAACAGCCTGCATGGGGAAGAACTCGCAGGAAGGAACCTGCTTCAGAGCGGCAGCGTGGAAGATGTAGTCAACACCGGGCATCGCGTCACGGATGGACTGCGGGTTGCGGACATCGCCGATGTAGAACTTGACCTTCTTAGCGGTGTCGGGATGCTTCGCCTGAAGCTCATGGCGCATATCGTCCTGCTTCTTTTCGTCACGGGAGAAGATACGAATCTCCTTCAGGTCAGAATCCAGAAAGTGCTTCAGAACGGTAGAACCAAAAGAACCAGTACCACCAGTAATCATAAGGGTTGCGTTATCAAATGCAGACATTTTTATTTTCCTCCTTTATTTTTTGCGTTTTGTGTTGACAATACGCATTAAAAGCATTTTTCTTTCGGACCAAGAGTAACAGATAAGAAAGCAAAAAAGCATATACACGCATATAATCAGTATTGCTTTTATCGCCAATCCAAGCCACCCCGGTATAATTATTAAATGATTCAATATCATTCCCAATACAATCGAACCGATTATAATTGGAAGATATTTTAAATAGCATGTCTCCACGAAATGCTTCATGCTAATTTCTAATTGCCTTCCATATAGCGCAACTAACGCAATACATCTAAACATGTAGGCACAAAAAATTGACAAGCACGATCCAATCATCCCGTATTTCGAGGAAAGCATATAAGACAAAATCACATTTACAATTCCTGTAGCTATATTAACCTCAGCCTGTGGTTTAACTTTATTCCTAACCATCATGGCAGTATGAGCAATTTGAAGAGAGTTGTAGAAAAGACCCGGTATCAATACCATAACAATTCCATAGTATGCTTTGACATAATCATTACCCATCCACAGCTCTACAAACTCTTTTCCAATAGATACAAATCCTACAACAAGAAGTCCATTTAGCAGGTATTGGAATCGACCAACCTTTATCATTAGATTCATAAGATTGTTGCCGGAATCTTCTTGCGAGTAAATCTTTGATATCTTCGGCATAAACATTCCGTTAATTGCATTCGTAATTGTGAACGCATAACCTTCAATTGTTGTAACAATTCCGAATACCGCAATTTCAGCCGAACCAGAAACCATTCCTAAAATTGTCGGTGTAATATTGAAAACCAATCTTTGAGCAATAGATGCAATTGTTGTCCAAAGCGAAAAGCCGAAAACCTCTTTATATATCCCCTTTGCAGAGTTTTTAAAGTACACTCTTACAGGTGTATCTTTCCGAATTATCACAAGTTTATATATGATAACCGTCAAGCCTGCAATCGCATTAACTGTTACAAGCGCATATAAACCATATCCATTCAGCAATGCTGCAACCATCAATAGAATTGTAAGAATTCTATAAATAACATCCGCCAGCTTCTGCTGTATAAACTTTTCATATGCCGTCAAAATACCATTTGTTGTTATAAATGGAAAACTAATCACACTGTACAATGCAGCAATACAATATACAACTTTAAATTGCTGCAATTCCGCAGTTGTTAAGTTACTATATATTGCATCTATGAAAAAGAAAACAGTAACAAGTGCAATCAGAATCACTAAATCTACAATTAGATATAGTTTATAAATTGCACCTAAAAATGCATTTACCTTTTCTTCGTTCTTTTGTACATGGTATTCTGAAACAAATTTTGATGTTGCGGCACTTAGACCAAAGTCAATCATGAAAAGAGAAATCAATGAATTTGCTAATGTAAATAGCCCATATTGACTTTGACCAATTTGTCTCACCATCCAAGGGGTATATAAAACTCCCGCGCCTATATTTAGAGCAATCGAAATATAGGAGAGAATCGCACCAAATTTGATTTGCTGATTTGACGAAAAATCGTTTATGCGCTTTCTCATCATTTTTTCCCCCAAAGCAACCTCCTTATTGCAATTTCAAGCATATCGACACCTCTACTAAATGCTGAAATATTATATTTTTCGTCATATCTAACATTTCTGCAAATTTTCTGAGGGTGTACAAGTGGGAAGTCAATTTCGTATGTCTTTTTATACATAAGTTTTTGATTTCTTCTCGGAACCAGTCGAATATCTGCCACAGAATGCGTAGATTCCTTGTCGATTCCTATATTTGAAATCATATTATACTTAGGAACAATATTAAGCATATTGTTTAGTGCCGCAGCTGCAAACATAATTGATTCATAATGTTCACGTCCTGATTCTCTATGCCTGCAAGCCCCTTTATAGTATGCATCAAAATTCAGACCGTGGTCGCAGTATTCATTTATTCTTCTAATCTTATCTTCATCATCAATCCAAGAGTATTCTCCATCCCAAAGATCAATAAACCGCCTCCACGATGCCCAGCCCCAAATCGAACCACGTTTTGAAAAGAAGTAGCTTTCCTTCACTTCTTTTTCAATATCGTAATTATTCATTCCACAGATAATTGCGACTCGATTATCATCTTTGTACTTTATGAGCAATTCTCTAAAGAATGGAAAGAGTGCCTGTGCAGGCACATCATCATCCTCAAGAATAATACCCATCTCCTCGTAGGAAAACATCCATTTTTGAGCAATAAACTCCGAAGGATCGCATCCATAATTTCTCGATTGATATAATCTATGCACTTCGCAGTTCCAGTCAATATCACTTACTGCCGCCCTACAAGCCTTGACACTTTCGATGTCGTCCTCTCTATTTTCCCTTGCGCCATCTTGATATAAATACAACCGAGCGGGTCTTGCTTTTTTTACCTGCTCAAAAACTGCCGCTATTTTTTGCGGTCTATTAAAAAATATCAACAGCACTGGAATATCAATTTTTGCATCTTCTTTTCCAGTAATCAACTCAACTGTTTCATCTGTACTGACATCATACTTCATTTTCTAGTCCTCCTACAATCCTTTTCATCTGATTCAAAAACTCTTCGTCAAGATGTTTCAGTAGCATTTCGCTGGACACGTTTGCCTTATTGCTTGCTGCATTTGAGATTGCCTCTGCAATATCCTTTCCCTCTTTGGATTTTGCATAAAATATGCACTTAGTGACCTTCGAATCACGCAGAACAGGGATATCTATTGAGACAACACTTAATCCATTTGATAAATACATCAAAACCTTTGAAGGGAACGACGTGGCATTGTATTGACCATCAGGATTTTGACTGGACAATCCAATATCGCATTTTTGAATGAACATTCTAAAATCATCACCAGTCTTCAGCCCCTCATAACGAATGTCACACGTGGTCTTGTCTCTTGCTGAAATAATTGCTTTTTTTACTTGCTCAATCTCAATTTCAGATCCAAAGCCCAAAATGTGGATTACATAATTTTCATCCAAGTACTCTGCCGCAGCAATTGCATTAAACACCCCTCCCTTAACCATATCAAAGGTTCCTGCATAGACGCAGTGTATCTTTCTATCATTGAATTTTTCTTTTATTAGTGGTTGTACGCTGTAATTACCATGTACTATTACATATGGTTTCTGGCTTAGATTAACCTCCTTCGATAATGCTTCTGTCGGAAACAAGAATGCATCAGCCGCCTTAAATGCTCGCATTTCTCGGCATCTCATTTTCTTGTCATTACTTACATCTCCATAAATCTCCTCAACCTGAAGGATTATCTTGCAATGCTTGATTTTCTTTAAACAGGCTACAATTTTTGATAACGAAACCGAGTGATAGACGATTATTACCGAGTTTCGCTTTACTTTATGAAAAACAAAAAAATATATAACAACAAGTTGCCAAATTCTCTTAAGACATTTACCTAGTAATGTTTTAACTCCAAATGAAAACGGAAGTACTACTGAAACTCTATCATCAATATCATATTGTTTTCCTCGGTACAAGCCCTTTTCATTTTTTGTCAAAATCGGTGAAACAATCTCCACCGAATAACCAAGTCTACTCAGAGCTGAGGATATATATGTCGTAATGTCTCTACCAGCTGGGCTAAACGCTCGATTTTCACATTCATTGCTTTCATGATCATAAAAGGATATATATTGCATTGAATCATCCTTCCTTCGGATAACGTGTTTCTTCATTCATATACATAGCAAGACACCATGCAAGTAGAAATGAATCATGTGCCTCCTTGTTTATTATTAATAATGTAATGACAGACAGAACCAATTTGACAAACCACGGCAATTTTCGATTTCTAAAAATACCACCGACAAGAATCGCTGTGAAGAATATTCCTGCAACGCCAACGGCAGCCAGTAATCTAAATGTCGTTGCCGTGTCCACAACAATCAGTGATTTTCCGAGTGCCTTATATGATGTTGCCTGTTCAAGATTTGAAAATCCAAACCCAAGTAATGGTTTTTGCAAAAATGCATCAAGATTAACTCTAACGGAATCTGATCGTTGTGATTCGGATATATGAAGTATTTTTTCAAATATCAGATTATTATCTAACGACATTAATCTGAATATAGTTTCCAAGTTCAGATATATACAAATCAAAAGGCCTAATAAAATAAATACTATCACAAGTTTTAGATAGTCACGTTTTTCTTCAATCTTCAACCGACTTAACACATTACATATAATAGCAATTATTAGGAGAACATATCCTGCACTTGATGCCGTTGTCAAAAGACTAATTATTAAAACCGCATACATGAGTGTTTTTTTGCCTTTTGTCATATCAACATACGGCAACATAAGAAATGCACAAATGATATGCGTAGCAAAAAGTCCAGGTTCCCAAAAAGCCCCATAATTTCTATTATCCCCTGTTTTGAAGTACACCAGAAAGCCTTGGTACTTTGTATATGCCACTCCATACTCTGTATACCCCGTCAACTTAGGCATAATAACAGAGAACAATGATGTTTTATCTAGAAATAAAAAGCATATCAGCGAAATCAGGCATATGCCCACAATGCTTTTGGAATATGTTCTTTTAAATGTGTCCCACGACACAATGCATATTACTTCGTATGCTAGAACAAGATGAAGCATTCTACTTAATAGCAACATGATTTCTTCATTATTATGTACAATCCAATTTCCAAAGCATATCAAACACCATGTTGCCGGAATCCAAAATGCAATCTTCCTATTACCGCATACCAACGGTATTCTTCCTCTACTTTTAATTAAATATCCAATCCCAATACCAAATGTAATCAGATATTTTAACTGGCCGTAAAAGGAATTATTTGACGCAGCATAGGCACTTCCGCTAAAAAAGATCACGAGCCAAGTAGCCAACCACTCAAATAGAGTTGTTCTATTATCTTTTATCTTATTGTTCATTCGATATCCTGCCTGTTTTGAATTACAGAATCATATAAGTCCAGATACTTTTTATATTCCCTTTTTTTATCAAATAAAACAGCCCTTTGTCTCATTTCGGTTAACTTCATGTATTCTCTATTTGTTATGGCTTTACAGATAGATTCTATATCGCCTGCCTGAAAAATCATTCCGCTTTTTGCATCAACAACTTCCGGCACAGCCGTCTTATCATAAACAAAGCATGGAACGCCACACGCTAAAGCTTCCGCGGTTACCATTCCCATTGTTTCCTCATAGCTCGGATTAATAAATACATCTGCCGCCGAATAAATCTCAACTAATTCATCAACTGAAGCAGTTCTCATGATGGGCAAAACTGTCTTAGGTAATGTATGAATTTGCTCCTTTATAACACCTACCATAACAACCTGATAATCAATAGGATTTAGTTTTTCGGATATTTTAATAACATCATCAAATCCCTTTTTTTGATTCCAAACATTTGCCACTGCCAAAACCATCTCTTTACTCTCTATCTGATGTTTTGTCTTAAAGCTACTTTTCCTAGCCTTAAATCGATTAGTGTCAATTCCGTTAGGAATCACCTTAACCTCATACTGTTTGAGAAACGACAATCGAACCATTGAGGCCAGCCAATCAGAAGGTGTTACGATTGTCATATTTGATACTTTACAGAAATACTTTTTCTTAGCTTCGTAGTTTTTTTTCGACCGATCCACAAAGAAAGATTTGGGATATACTCTTTTTTGCGGACAACTCGAACACATATTTGTCCATTTGGAACATTGGATGTATGAGAAATGTGCGCAGTGCCCCGTATATGCCCAGCAATCATGCAAAGTCCAAACTACCGGAATATCTTTTTTTGCTAAGTATTCAAACAAAATCGGATAATTGATGTAATATCCATGTAGATTATGCAAATGTATAATGTCCGGCTGGAACTCATCAATCTTCTTCAGCAATGCCTTAGTTTGGCGTTTTGAATACATACCTGTTTTATCCGTTAGTTTGGCAAGCAGATTATGCGTGTAATATCCGACTTTGTTGTTAAAGCAAATCTGGTCTTCAGGATCAACAATACGACCTTGACCCACGCCATATGCAACCTTTGCTTCGTGCCCTTGATCTTTTAATGCCTTCCATATATCCGCTACGATGCGCCCCGTGCTGCCTGTGCCACAAACTGCATTTATTAGAAGAACCTTCATTTCATTTCTCCATCCATCCGACTCTATCTTTTACTGATTATCACTAAAGAATGTATACCCTCTGCGCCTCATGATGGCCTTTGAGAGATTGAACAGCGGCTTCGGAAGCCACTCACGAAGCCACGTCCGGAATTCAAGCATCCATTCATCTTTAACTCGCATATCCTCTCGGTCACCTTTATAAATAGGATTCCCATCGAAATACTTGCGTGCCTTCGTCAGCACCTTTCCCTTACGAATCACGTCAAGAATAGGGAATTCCCCGCGTCGGCTATCTGCGCAACGGGCATTCAGCTGTCGTACCATATTCGTCAATGCAACCTCATACTGCCAGGCATTCAGCGTTTTTGTCAGTGTCTTTTCCATGAAATCCTTACGCCAGATGCCCGCATACAGACTGACAATGTAATCGCCTGCATGATTGTCCAGCAGAAAAATACCCGGTTCCAATTCCTCAGCTTTTCTGTTTCTCAGACTCTTCATGGTCATAACAAACAGACGCAGATAATCAATTTGATGCTTTTCCATGATCTGAATATCTTCGTTGACCGCCTGAGTCGAAATCCTTTCCGTCAGGAAATAGTCATCCAAGGTAAAGAGAACATACTCTGTCTTAATCAGCGGCATCACTACTCTCAGACGTTCCGTTATTTCCGTGCCTTCGCCTGCTGCCACCACTGTTACATTTTCAAAAGTACGATCAGTGGGTTTATCGGTTACTAAAAACGTCTCCACGTTTCGGTCTGCCCAATTCTGATTCAAAAGCAAAATATGTGCATCCCACAAATCCGAAAACTTGTCGCACGTCGAAATAATAATTGAAAAGTTGTTCTCCATCACCATGTATCCTCTGCCACTTATTTCATATGTTGGATTGCCTTTGCAACCACATTTTCTGAGGTCTTGCAGCTAGCCTGCAGATTATGATGCTCTTTTGTCATCACAATCGCCTGTTCGTAGTATTTCCTCTGAAGTTCCTGATTCGAAATCAGTTTTGTAATCGAATCCACCAATTTGGTTTTATCCGTACAAACCATTGCCGCATCCGTTGACTGCATATACTCAATGATGCCGCTTTCTAGCGAGCCATATGTTAGAATGGATGCACCACTCGCCAATGCGTCCGCTGCCTTCGTAGAGAGTGAATACCGTGAAAGGTTGATGTCCTTTTCCTCAAATCCCTCTACAATAACAGTTATGTCGCTTTCTGCCATGCGCTTTTGAACCTGCGTGTACGGCACAGAACCCATATATTTGACATTTTGATTGTCCTTGAATACAGAATAGACCTGCTCGTCCTTTTCGTTGGAATAAACCTCCAGCATAAATTCTGGATTGATTTTTCCAAGGGCGTAGCCAATATCGTTCAGGGAGTTGTTGCGTCCCATACCGATATTTCCGAAGTAAGTAATAACCGGGCAATCTTTGTTAATCACGCTGAACGGTTTACGCTGAACCGTAGAAGTCAAATAAACCGTTTCGCCGTCCAGTCCAAATTCCGAATTATACTTATCCCGAATCTTGTCGCTGATGTAAATCGCACTACCCGGCCAAGTCAGAACCTTGTCAATCAATTTCTTGTAGGTCGATTTATAAAGGTGATAGATCGGATTCAGCGTCTTTTCCACATTGAAATAGTAGTCATCGCCAATGCAGGAGACAATTGGCACGTTATATCTCTTGGCGACATACATTGCAATCTGCGGGATAAAATAGTCATCCGAAAAAGCCAGAAACACGCATTCTGGTTTGAAGTCATCTAGCCAATTATTTAGCTTCTCCGTGCACCAGAATCTCTTGCGCCAGAGGATTCCCCTGAGCAAATGCGTAAGAGGCGTATGCTTTCCACCGAACTTGTAGGCCGCTTCTGCTTTTGCATTTCCGAGTTCCAAATCATTGTCTTTCCACTCGGTGTCAAGCTCATCATAATGATAAATTACGCCAGTATCGACTTTCTTCCCCATCCACCGCTGCAACACACGGTGATCCGTAATTTGGAAAAGCGTTTCGCAATGCCCCTTGCACGGCTTCTTTGTATTAGAGAATATCTGTGCAATATTCTCTTTCTCCCAATAGTGAAAGTACGCATCAAAAGCGCGTGACGTTGATTTTGTGTTATATGGAACCGTTCCTACGATCAGCACTCTCGGATGCATATCGTTTCTCCTTTGAACTTTTATCGAATATTTAATACTTTCTTGAGTACGGCATTTTGATCGAGCAGACGGATAACTACTGCACACAGTCCTACTGTCAGGGTGAAGTTTCCGGCAGCCAGTAAATACCCTTCAATAGCCTGCATCTCTTAATACCCTCTCAAACATAAACTTCCGCAGCCAGTTCGGGGCCAGTGCCGACCCGCTACGGATCACACAACTCTTGATGTACTGTCCTACTCCAATGAATCCCTGTTTCTTCATGAATTTGAACAGCCTTGCCTGTGTCTTGGCGTACTTCCAACCGGCTCTTCTTAAATACATATCCGAGCCTGCCCGCATATGGAGCAACGGCTCCTGAATGTTGTAGCCCTGATATCCAGCCATCAGCATCCGCAGCCAAAGGTAATAGTCCTCCAGCAGATAGAAGTCCTGATACGATCCAGCCGCCTCGACCGCCGTTTTCTTGTACATCACGCAGGGATGATTGAACGGATTGCGCTTCTTCGCAAACTCCACAATCTCCGCATTGGTTTCTGGCGGAACACGCCTCGTATCTACAGCCGCCGGGTCTGTCGTAAATTCCTCCACGACACCGGAGCAAATACTCACTTCCGGGTGCGTGTTGAACACATTGATCTGTTTCTCACACCGATTTGAATAAGCGATATCATCGCTATCCATCCGGGCGACCAGTTCATTCTTGCAGTGCTTGATGCCCTCGTTCAAAGCATTGCCGAGGCCGCAGTTCTTTGCCAGCCGAACAACGTTCAGAGTGTTGCCCATCTCCCGCTTCTTTGTTGAAATCACGGCATCCAGCTCCGGATTCAGTGGGCCATCACACACCAATACAAAATCATCCGTGGGGAAGGTCTGCGCCTGAATGCTTTCGATTGCCTGCCTCAAATATTCGGGCTTCTCTTTGTGATATACCGACATGAGAACCGAATATTCTCTGTATTCCACAACACTCATAACTTCCCTCTCTCGCACAAATAACAGCCCAGACTCAATCTCAAGGAGTCTGAGCCGTTCCTTTTACCTAAAGCTCTTATACTATTGTGCGCTTCACGCGCGTGTTATGTAGACTGCGGTGCGTACATCACAGTTGCTATTGGCCTATGCTTTGCACATCGCTCTGCGCCAGCTGCTCGCCAGTAGCTCACAGTCTTTCGTACCATCCGGCATAAACCCTTATCTTTACGACCAATTTCAGTCTCAGATGATATTTTCATCGTCCTGCAAGGCTCGCAGAATGATAATGTCATCAAAAGACCTATGTTTATGCCTGATGCCACATCAGGTGGATTTCTGCTCGATTTTTGTCTATATTGCTACAAAACCAAGACATTTATCCATCACTTTTTGCCACTCATGGCAGTGGTCTGCCCCTCGCTGACACCCTCGGTACTTTCAGGCATAAACAGGATCTTCACCGTGGCAAACATAATCTTCAAATCCTCCACAATGCTGGGATGTGCAATGTACATCAGGTCCATACCCAGTTTGTCGTAAGGCGTTGTATTGTACTTGCCATAAACCTGGGCGTAGCCGGTCAGGCCGGCCTTGGCTTGCAGGCGCAGGGCGAACTCCGGCATCTCTTCGCAGTACTGGGCCGCGATCTCGGGCCGCTCGGCACGGGGGCCAACCAGTGTCATTGAGCCCTCCAGGATGTTCAGCAGCTGCGGCAGCTCATCGATGCGGCAGGCGCGGATCACCTTGCCGACGGGCGTGATCCGGTCGTCGTTTTCGCCGGTGGAGAGGCGCGCCACGCCGTCCTTTTCTGCATCCACGCGCATACTGCGGAACTTCAAAATGCCGAAAGTTTTCCCGTCCTTGGTCAGGCGGGTCTGCTTATAAAAAACCGGGCCGTGGTCCGTTGCTTTGATGGCAATGGCCGTCACCAAGAACACCGGGCTGAGCACCACCAGCGCAATCAACGAAACCACAATGTCCATCGCGCGCTTTACGAACAGACACTCCGGCTTTGCCATATACCGCGCCACACGCAGCATGGGCAAATGGAACATATGCATATGGTACGCGCCAGACATGATTGTATCGCCAATGCGGGGCACCACAAACACGTTGATATCTTTTGCAATGCAGTACTTGAGGATTATGTTCCGCTCGTGGCTGTGGATGCCACTCAGGAATACCGTGCTAACTCCATCCAGCATGGAGAGGTTCTCCACGCACTCGGCTGCAGAAGCGATCAGGACCACGTGATACTTATCGTCCAGACCATACTTGCCGATCAGCTTTTCCATGCCCTGGCGCACGTCGTAAATCACCGCGGTATCCTGCTCGGGGAAAACATGAAAATACCACTTATGGGCCGCAAACGCCCACAGAACGGTCATCAGAACCTGCCCGGCCAGGGCCGCAATCCCCGGGAGCAGATTGGGAAGGTGTTTGGACAGGAGCCAAATGACAATGTACATGATGAAATCGCTGATGCCGGCCGCAAGGAACTGGCCATACACCACTTCCGAAATGCGCTGCATGGACATCTGGAATGCATCGTACACACGCCCAAACATGATGTACAGAATGAAAAACAGGGCAACAACCCGATAGTCGCCTCGTCTGTAAAACGGGAAGGCCACCCGCTGTGCGTAATACAGATACCAGCACAGTGCAAACGGCACCGTCACCAACGCTGCATTCATCAGTTTGACGATCCGCAGCATCAAATCGTGTCTTAACTTCGTCATTTTCTTCTCCTCACGTCAGGGAGCCCCATCTTCATCGCTAAAAAAACTAAAACCGCATCTGTCCCTGACAAGTTGCACCATGCCGGACCGCCCGATGTCGTCTGCGGAAATCACACCGGTCAGGCAAGCGACCGGAACTTTCCCGCTTTTCACATTCAAATTCACCGCGCACTCGGAACCGGCAGCCCGCCGTCCCGGCGATCTGCTTCTTCGATCCCGATTTTGAACAATCTACAGTTCTAAAACTGCGTCCTCAATGGTTTCATGTCAGTGCGTTTGCCGCAAGTACAAACGCCGCATTGCCGAAATTTATATTCCCAAACAAAAACGTCTGCCCGCACTTCCCTTTCCGGTTGGTCAAGGCAGCCGCTTTTGTTTGGGCCTGCTTTTTCCGCATCGAATGTCCGCGTTTTCCCGGTTTTCCTGCCCTCTGCGCCGCAAAAATGCCCGCAAAGGCCTGCTCTCCGTAAAAATCCGCACACAAACCGCCCTTTTATGCAAAGTAAGCAGGCCCTTCGTTCATCACACGCTGTGCGAACGAATTACTTCTTACCGACGGTGGTCTTCTTCTTGCTGCGGGTCACAACCACAGCGCCAACAGCCACAACCACCACAGCGATCACTGCGGGCAGCACCCAGTTGCTGCCGCCATTGTCGGCGGGAGCGGCAGGAGCTTCGGTCGCAGCAGGCTCTTCGGTGGGGGCAGCAGTCGCCTCAGCGGCGGCGGCGGTCTTTTCAGTCTTTACCAGAATCATCACGGGGGAGAAGCTGTCCATGGTGATGGTCGCCTTGCTGTCGCCGGCAACGGTGTCGATCACTTCGACATCGTACTCCAGCTTTGCATTTGCGAAATCGTTCTTCACGGTCTCCTGAGCAGCCTCAGGGTCCTCAGGGCCATTGGTGAAGTGCAGGCCAATCAGCTTGCTGTCCGCCTTCACGCCGGGCAGGGCAACTTCCACATCCACGGCCTTGCCGTTCAGCAGCTTCTTCGCGCCCTCAGAAGCAGTCACGTCAAACAGCGCGGCGGCTTCGTAGTCGTTCAGATCCTCGCCTTCGCCGATTTCAGCCTGCACCTTCGCCAGCGCGTCCTCGCCGAACAGCTTCAAGAAGGCTTCGGTGCTCTCAGCCTTATCCATGGCAGCGTAGATCAGGTTGGTGTCTGCGTTGGTGGAGTAGAACAGGCCAGTCTCGGTCAGCTCGCCCGCCTTCTGAGAAAAGCTCAGGTCTGCGCCGAACTTCTCATTGGCTGCCAGGGCATCTGCCACAGCCGTCACCTTGATCCAGGGGTTCTGGGAGGTCTCCACGTTGATGGCCTTGCCATCCGTGCCGGTGGGGACCTCATTCACAACCTCCAGCTCGGTGCTGGTGGTGCCGCTGGGAGTGGAAGCTGCCGTGCCGGTGCCCGACTGCTGCACACGGCTGGGCTGCCAGACCGCCGCCGCAGGCATCGCGAGAGAGGCAGCCAGCGCCACCGCGGCCACCGTGGAAATAATCTGTTTTTTCATTGTTGTTCCCTCCAATTTTCACTTTATTTATGCTTCTTCTGTCCGGAGCCATCCCCATTGTAGTAATAGCTCGAACGGTAGTAGCGTCGATAATACATATTGGACTTGCTGCCGATGTCAGCCCGGTTCAGCACCACACCCAGCAGCGGAGTCTCGGTCCGGCGCAGAAGCTGCACCGAATCTTCCACCAGCTTGCGCGGCGTATCTCCGCTGCGCACCACCAGCACCGTACCGTCACAGTGGGTGGCGATCTTCAGGGCGTCGGCCACGCTGCCCAACGGCGGGGTGTCAATGAGAACGCAGCCGAAGCGTTCCCGGCTGGCCTGGATCATCCGGCCGAAGCGGTCGTTTTCCAGCAGAATGGAAGGATTGGCCACGGTGGCGTTCACCGGGATCATATAGCCGTTGGGCACGTTCGTTTGGTACGTTGCATCGTCCAACGTGGCCTTACCGGCCAGATAATGGGCAACGCCCGTAATGGCCTCATCGCTGCGGATGTTGTACTTGTTGCGGATCTCCGACTTACGCAGGTCGCAGTCAATCAAAAGCGTGGGGGTGCCCAACTCTGCCATCATCTTCCACAGCTGCATCACCAGAAAGCTCTTGCCCTCGTTGGGGACGCTGCTGGTCACCATAATGGTTTTGACCGAATCGCCGCAGAAGCTCAGGTTGACGCGAAGCTGGTTCAGCGCTTCGGTCATATCAAAGGGCAGCTGAGGCAGCCGACCAATTTCCAGTCTCTTCATCCCTCGGCCTCCTTCTTTTTCCGCTTTCTGCGGTGCTTTTCAATCCGATTGAAATCGCCCAGGTCTGCTTCCGGAATGGTTGCCAGCGGCTGCACACCCAGATACTTCACCACATCGTCCGGCGTCACGAACGTGTCGTTCATCAGGTAGCGCAGCAGCAGGATGCCGCAGCAGATCACGGCGCCCAGCATACCGCCCAGCATCGTGTTTTTGGAATAACTGGGGGCCGCTTTGCCGGTGGGCGGCACAGCACTTTCCACCAGGTTGGGGGCGTCGGTCTCCATCACCTTGGGCAGGTAGATGCTGGCCTGACGCACCAGTTCGTTGGCAATGTCCGCCGCGCGCTGCGGGTCCGTGTCGGTCACGGTGATTTTCAGAATGCGCGTGTCGGAGGCATTGGCGATGGCAATCTGATTCTCCAGCGCCTTGTAATCGCCGGGCAGATTCAGATTTGCGATCACATCCTCCAGCAGCGGGCGGCTCACCAGCAGCTCCTGGTAATCCTTGGTCAGCTGGGCACCCAGCTGAAGGTCGGTCAGGTTGACCACCGAGTTGTTGGAAGCCGACACGATGTAGATGCTGGCGGACGCCTTATAAGTAGGTGTGATCAAAAAGTACGTAAACGCAAAGGCCGCTGCCGCACCAGCAAACAGACACAATAAAATCTTCCACAGGTTCTGCCACATCAGGTAGAACACTTCCACCAAGTCGATCTCGGCGTCTGCGTTGGAGGGATACTGCGTGTTCACTTCACGCGCATCCACGGTTTGGTTCCCCATTTTTTGAAGTTTCTCCCCTCTTTTTCCATATTTTGTCAATTTTTGCCATAGAACAATGTGATGATTGTTTCATGCAAGCTTGCTTCATCCAAATAATAGGCCCAGTAGCCATCCACCACTTTGCTTTCCCCCTCAATGGTGAGCAGCGGCTGTTCCTGGTATTGGTTCAGTTTTGCGGCGATCTGCTGCGCCGTACCACCGCCGATGTTTGTGACGGTGTAGTTTGCCAAGGCGCTGTAAACCTCCGCCGCAAAGGCGGTGTCGCGCCCGGCCAGCTCATCGCGCAGGGCCGTCAGATACTGCCGCTGCCGCACCATGCGGGACAGGTTGGTTTCATCCTCCACGCCCTTCCGGCTGCGCACAAAATCCAGCGCATTCTCGCCGGTCAGGGTCACAACGGCCCCTTTGGTCCAGGCCGGGTCTCGGGCAGACAGGTCGCTGTTCAGGGTGACGGTCACGCCCCCGGCGAGGTCGGTCAGAATGTTGACCGCGTCCATGTTCACGGCAAAGTAACCGTCAATGGGCTGGTCCTCCAGCAGGCGGCTCACCGTGGTCACGTTGTTTTCGCAGCTTTCCTCCCGGCCGTTGCCGTAGGAGTGCGCCAGCGCCAGCTGGGCGGTGTCGGTGCCGATCACGCTGCCGTTCACGCCCAGCACCGGCATCTCCACCATGCTGTCCCGGTTCAGCTGCAGCACCTGCCAGGTCTGGTTGGCGTTGTCCAGCACCAGCAGCATCTGCACATCGCCTTGGCCGCCGCCAATGTAGCTCTCGGTGCCCACCGCTTCGCCCATCTCGTCCACACCGATAAGCAGGTAGCTCTCCAGATCCGGGCGGGCCGTGTAGGTTTCACCCTGCCATTCCAGCTGCCGGGGGGCAGCTTCCGGCGTTGGGCTGGCCGTTGGGGCTACGGCGGTTGCTGCATACCGGCCGGTTTCCCAGCGATTCATGGCAAAGCCCACCGCCAGCACAGCCGCCAGAATCAGGGCCCCGGCCAGCACGGCTCGCCCAATGCGACGGCGCCCCCTCATGGCTGTTCGAAGCCAAGGCCGCACACCAAGGCCGCATTTTCATCCATCCGGCGTAAAAACGCTTCTCCTAGTTTTCGTTCGACCATGCTTCTTCCCTCCTTCAGATTGGGTACTCGGGTCGTCAGGTTGTGGCAGTCGCTGCCCAGCAGGGGCAGGCGGCTCATTTTCAGCAGCTCCAGCCCGGTGCGGCGGGTGCGCCAGTGCAGCAGCGCCCCCGCGTTCACCTGAAAGCCGACCGGCAGTTCCGCCAGCCGTTTCAGCGCCTCCCGGTTGCCCCGGCTGAAGCAAAACCGCTCCGGATGCACCAGCACCACCTGAAAGCCCCGATCCAGTGCCAGCACCCGCACCTCTTCCAACTGGAAATCCGTCCAGACGGAAAAGGACATTTCCAGCATCAGCGTCCGGGTGTTTTCAATGCACAGCATTTCCAGCGCCTTCTCGCGGCCGATGCCCGCAAAAAAGGCAGTCTCGGAAGCCGCGAGAATCCGCGGTGCATCCGGCGGCATGGCGCCGCGCAGGTGGGCAAGCGCCGCGGCCCGCCGCTTGCAGAAGGCCTCCGGCGGCTCCTCATGGGCGTAAAAATGCGAGGTGGCGCACACCGTTTTCACACCCTGCTCCGCCTGCCGCCGAAGCATCTCCAGCGACATGGCCGTATCCTTGCTGCCGTCATCCATATGCGGAAGAAGGTGGGTGTGCAGGTCAACGATTCCGATCGTTTTGCCGCTCATCCGCTTTCCTCTTCCCGATAGCGCCGCAAGAATGCGTCAAAGGTCATTTCTTCGCCGGATTTGCGTGCTTTTTTTGCATCTTCCAGGTTTTCAAAGCTACCCAAATAGTAGGTTTTTCCCCGGAAGCCGATCCGGGCGACCCAGCGCTGGGTGCGCTGGTTCAGATACACGCCCCGCACGCCGCTGGTGTTGTTTTTCAGCATGGTGCGGGCCTGAATGGCTTCCACAAAGGTTCCGTCCACAAAATGGCAGTAGCGGCTCGGGTCCACCTTGCAGCCGCAGCTGGTGGTGTGGCCGTTTTTCAGGCAGATTTCACGCACCACCACCTCATTGCCGCAATCACACCGGCAGCGCCACATATTCCGGTGGTCCTTCTTGCCCTCAAAGGCAACCACGGTCAGGTCGCCGAAGCGCCGCCCGATCCACTTTGGGGTCAGGTTCAGCTTGCAGCCGCAGTCTTTCACGCTGCCGCGCAGCAGCTTGCGGCTGGACGTCTCAAACTCCTTGCCGCAGCCGCACCGGCATCTCCAGATCACATCGCCGTCCTCGGTGCGGTGTGTGGTCGGCTCCAGCGCGGTCACCTGGCCAAACACCCGGCCGGTCAGGTCGCGGCGCATCTGGCACTTGCCGCCGCAGCCGCAATCCTTGATGGAACCGCGCCGCAGGCGGCGTGACTCCACCACGATCTCATTGCCGCAGTCGCACCGGCAGCGCCACAAGGCATACCCGCTGGGGGTTGCCCCCTCGCGCCCTATCACCAGCAATTTGCCGAAGCGCTGGCCGGTCAAATCGCACAGCCTCATGGTACACCTCACTTTCCAACTTCCGTCCACCGCAAATAGACCTTCCATTTTTGAAATGGAGGGTCAATTTCCCTAGAGTTCGACCACTCTAGACAAT
>ERZ1034901.1225-NODE-1225-length-18170-cov-19.649903_pt1 | contig 18170 bp, 14 predicted proteins | sample MGYA00520628_ERZ1034901 | MGnify/ENA primary metagenome ERZ1034901 (study PRJEB33766, sample SAMN09781783) | gut metagenome | biome: gut microbiome | host: Homo sapiens | place: Madagascar | study: EMG produced TPA metagenomics assembly of the PRJNA485056 data... | reverse complement strand
AGATAATTATTCTTGATTTCGGTTCGCAGACCACGCAGCTCATCGGCCGCCGTGTACGTGAGCTCGACACCTTCTGCGAGATTATGCCCTACAACAAGTTTCCCAAGGACGATCCCAGCGTTATTGGCGTAATCCTCAGCGGAAGCCCTTATTCGGTGCATGATAAGGAAGCTTTCAAGGTGGACCTCAGCCAGTTCGTTGGTAAGATTCCGGTGCTTGGCATCTGCTATGGCGCACAGTTTATCTCTTACGCCAACGGTGGAAAGGTGGAGTCGGCTGACTCACGCGAGTACGGTCGTGCAAACCTTGAGCAGTTTGACGCTTCCAATCCCCTCTTCAAGGGATTCGAAGAGAACTCGCAGGTATGGATGAGCCATGGCGACACCATCACAGCCATCCCCGAGGACTACAAGTGCATAGCCTCTACCGCCAACGTAAAGTTTGCGGCATACGCATCCACCAAGCAGCCCGTTTGGGCAGTACAGTTCCATCCTGAGGTGTTCCACTCTCTCCAGGGCACACAGCTCCTCAAGAACTTCGTAGTGGACATCTGCGGAAGCCGTCAGGACTGGAGCGCTGACTCGTTCGTTGAGACCACCGTTGCAGAGCTGAAGGCTCAGCTTGGCGACGACAAGGTAATCCTTGGTCTTTCAGGCGGTGTCGACTCAAGCGTTGCAGCCGTGCTCCTCAACAAGGCCATCGGCAAGAACCTCACATGTATCTTCGTCGACCACGGTATGCTCCGCAAGAACGAGTTCCGTGACGTTATGGAGGACTATAAGTGCCTCGGTCTTAACGTAATCGGCGTTGACGCCAGCGAGAAGTTCTTCTCAGACCTTGCAGGCGTAACCGATCCCGAGCAGAAGCGTAAGATCATCGGCCGCGACTTCGTGGAGGTGTTCAATGCTGAGGCTAAGAAACAGACCGGCGCCAAGTGGCTCGCACAGGGCACCATCTATCCGGACCGCATCGAGAGTCTGAACATCACCGGTAAGGTAATCAAGAGCCACCACAACGTGGGTGGTCTGCCTAAGGAGATGAACCTCAAGCTCTGTGAGCCCCTTAAGTGGCTCTTCAAGGACGAGGTTCGTCGTGTGGGACGCTCAATGGGCATGCCCGAGCACCTCATCACACGTCATCCTTTCCCCGGACCGGGTCTTGCCGTACGTATCCTTGGCGACATCACTCCCGAGAAGGTACGCATCCTTCAGGACGCTGACGACATCTACATCCGTGGCTTGCGCGACTATAAGGTTCGCCTCTCTGGTGAGGACGCACGCCGCGTACTTGCAGCCGGCGTTCCCGCCGACATGCAGAACGGTGAGATTGAGGTTTCGCTCTACGATCAGATCTGGCAGGCAGGCACCGTGCTCCTCTCGACAGTACGCTCTGTAGGCGTAATGGGCGACGAGCGCACATACGAGCATCCCGTTGCTCTCCGTGCCGTTACCTCTACTGACGCCATGACCGCCGACTGGGCACACCTCCCTTACGACTTCATGGCAAAGGTCTCTAACGAGATCATCAACAAGGTGAAGGGCGTAAACCGCGTCTGCTACGACATCTCGTCTAAGCCGCCATCAACAATTGAGTGGGAATAATCGGAATACCGATAAACAGCCACTTAAATAAAGATGAATTAATTTAAACTCAATAAGTTAGGGGATTCGTTGACGTAAATCGCAGATTGTCAACAAATCCCCTTTCTTGTACATTTTATCCAAAACCGTCCCCGATTTCGTCCCTGCTTATCCCCGATAGCATTGGTTATCCGATGGAGTTGAAATCCAATAGCTTGGCAATCTGTTCGGGGGTTGCCTTTACATATTTGTAGAACGTGCGTTCGTTGGTATGACCTGTCAGCTGCATAATGGTATACATTTCACAAATGCCTTCCAAATGAATTTCTTTTCCGTTGAGGGATGGAGTTATGTCTATATCAAATTTGTACATGTCACTTGCTTATTAGAACAATCCCCACTCGGCAAATTTCTCGAATCCGCCAATTCTCGTGATGTAGTTACGAGCGATTTCCACTATTTCACGATAAGGCTTACCATCTATCTCTGTGTCACCGATGGCACAAAACAACTCCACAGGTTTGCCTGTTTTTTGAGCTTTCAAGAAAGCGTAGATATTGACGGAAACATCAGCTTTGCTTAGATCCTTGCCCTGCACTCCACCGCCCGAAACAGATTGAGCCATATCAGAGCCAAGTTTGCGGTTTGTAGCACCTGCGTCAACGTCTGTTCCTCCAACCCAATCTCCAAGAGGATTAACCACAGCGTTAGGGTAGGTACGTTTCAAATCTTCTGTCTTAGCATTGCTCTGACAGATAATCAATTTGCCATTGCCTAACACATATTTACCGTCAGTCGGATATTTATCGTAAATATCATGGGCTATTTTGCTGAGGGTACGCTCCTCCTCTGTGAGTGGAACGCCTCGGAAAATACCATTGTCGCCACAGCGGATTTCTCCGTCTTGGTTGCTTGCAAGTATTGGGTCTTGAGCTACCATAACGAGCGAAACCTTCAAGTCTGTGCGCTTAGTGATACGGCTAACAATATCCTCAGCCTCAGCGTTAGAAATGTTCACACTACTCTCAATAATGAGATTAACAACACCATGTCCGAGCAGTACTTCAACTGCTATTTTCGGATTCTCTTCTTTCTTGTACGCAAGGTCTACAATAGCTCCTGCGATGCGGTCTGCCACCTTATCCGGATGGCTTGGATTTACTTTTTCAATCATAATTAATTACTTTAAATTTGTTCTTTTTATATTGTCTATAACTTCTTCCAATGTAATTGCTTCGAGGCCTTCTGCCTCCTTTGATAAATCTTGTTGTACAATATCAAGAGTATGCGCACGAGCGAGGAAATCGCTAACTTGAGCATTGCCTTGTTTGTGGCAATGTACACATTTGTAGGATATGGATGTTGTTCCGCTCAACGGACTACCTGCAAAGCTGTATATGAAAGCTTTGTGACCACATACACAAGGATATGTCAGCCACTTGTCTTCATTTGCCCAAAGCTTCAGCATCGTGCCAATATGGATTGGTAGCTGTACCATATATACTTTAAGTGGTATTGCAGCCATCGCCCAATCTTTATGAGTAAGGATTTCTTCTCTGTGCTTATATAGAATTTCTATGTTGTCTCTGTATGGACTCCATATCTTTTCAATTTTCCTTTCCTCCTCTCTTTGCTTGGCTAATGATGCAACTGTATCATACACATTCTTGAGGCTTAGATGCTCAAAGTCACGTGCAACCTTGCTGTATCGGCAACAATGTTCGTCTAAGCTACGTGTTCTATCTACATAATCGCCGAGAAGAGAAAACTCTTTTACCTCGCCCGACATAGTTACAGTAATGAAACTCTTTGATAGTTCCTTGGGGTAAGATGATGCAGTTACTATATAACATGTTACACCTTCATCATTGATAGTTGCCATTTGTGGCATACATTTCCACCACTCCAACAAACCTCCTAATGTATATATACTATCTCCTTTTTGATAGACATGAGCTAAGAACAATCTGCTGTTGTTAAAGATAATGTCTTGATGCTCATAAAAGAAATCTGCATGTTCACAAAAATATCTTATCGTATTGTTGTTTCTATGCTTTTGGCCTCCAAAGAGTTTAAGTACTTTTCCGTTTACCAATGTTATAGAATCAAATGTTTTCATACTTCTATACTTTTAGTTTGACATTGATGTTTTATCTGTTGGGAATGAAAGCAGTCTCCCCAAGATGTATATGTTTGAACGATTAAGAAGAGCATTGTCTATTGGTGGTTCTACGCCTTGTATAAGACAATCACGGCAAATCATGAGAATCTTGCCTAAGTTGTTTTGACCGACAAACGTTCCAATGCCATTGACTTTGCAAGTCTCACTATTAACTATACGCTTCAATGCAGCCTTGCTAATCTTTGGATTGTCCGACTTAGCCTGTCTCGTAACTTTCTTTTTAAGCTCAGCTCTTCTTATAGCCAACTCTGTATTGGTACATCCCCAAACTTCTTTGGTGTCACCATGTTGCTTGGTAGTGTCTTCTATGATGATAGCGTCATGTGGTAGCTTTAAGAGTAAATTTGCAAAGTCGGCATTACCCATACACTTCTGCCATACAACGTAGAGCATCCATTGTATGCGGAAATCGGCAAAATCTTGGCGGATGAGGTTACTGTTTCTTTTCTTGATAAAACGTTTAGCTGCAAAGCCACTTGTCTGACGTTGCATATCCTCTTGTACCAACAGATGCTTTTCTGAAGAGTCCGAAAACTCACCACATAGATAAAGCGTCTCACTATCATGCCAAGTTACACCTCCGAATGAAAATGGATAGCCACCTGCCATGTTGCTGAGACGCACGTTAATGCCATTCACCATGTCTGAAGCCTTGGCGAAAGACAAACAATTAAAGTGTGAAGCGTTGATGTGCTCCACACGACCTAAGATGATTTCTGATGTTTTTGATGTTGCCATAAATTTTAATTTAAAGATGAATAATCAAGCCTTAAACTCACATCTATTTTACCACCGTGGCAATGGCTAATCTGCTCGGTTGGTTCTGTACTTAAACAGTCTCTTGATGCTTGTCAATAAATAAAAGAACAACTTCCCATTTTGGAAAGTAAGTGCAAAAGTATAGACTTATTATGAGAAAAACGAAAAATCCCTGCTAAAAATAGTTAATGGATAATAGTTGGAAAAATGCTAAATAATATTTCATAGGTGTACAAAAATTAAATGGAGGCTGCTTCTGACAGCCTCCATTTTATCGCATTACATATCTTATCGGTATTGGCTCGACGTGTTCTGTATGGAATAATATACTTGCTGACTTGGAGCCGACATCAGGCTCGAACCATTCCCATGCGATATTGTTTCTATATTTAGAATCAAAGATTTCTCTAAAATCTACCATTTTCGTAGGTTCAAAATATATATATGGTTTGCTTTCTTTTTTGTCAGGTAGATGAATAACGAGAGGGTATTCTCTATAAGAATCCATGACGAAAAAGCGTATCATTTTGTCCTTTACGTCTTCAGTCTTGAATTTGTCACCTCGATTGTAGAGTTTGGAAATTTCAAAACCTCCTGCATAAAGAGAAAGGATACCGTTATCACTTCGGATTTCCATATAGCCTCTAAACCACACGTTGATTCCATAATTTGATGATTGCTTATTGAAATAGAATTTCTTTGATGGATAGATTAATTTAAATGCATCATCATAACTTGTAAATTTATCTGGTATGATTCCGTATTGTGATTTCCTTTGTCTTTCTTCACGATGAATCTTGTTTTCAAGTTCAATCTTCTCATGCTCTCTACGATATTTTTCAGCTTTTTCTTTTTGTTGTGCCTTGAGTGACTCTATACGATTTTGTGCCAAATACTTGTCTTGATGGTCTAATGTGCTATATCCATTAAGCGTAACTATGCCATAGGTGCTAATATTTGTACCTGAGTTATATTCGTTTATAAGAGCTAACCCTTGGCTCATGTCTGAACAATTTACGCCTTCCTTGACTCGTAGTACAATCTCGTTCTTCTTATTTATATAAATATTTTGTGTTTGCACAAGGCATACTCCGTCATGAAAGTCATTGAATTCCAGCATATCTCCTTCTGTGGAATAACCTTCATATTGGCAAGGAATGACTATCTCACCTTGGGTGTTGATGAATCCGAACTTATTGCCGTCTTTTGAGACAGCTGCTAATCCTTCCGAAAAACTGTTAATAATCTTGTATTCCGTAAGATTAAGAACCTCAATGCCGTTTTTGTCTATAAATCCTTTTCTGTCTATACAATCATTAATGTTGTCGTAATGTTCGAAATACGCAAGTCCCTCATGGAAATTGCTTAATCTCCAATATTTATCCATAGATATTTTTAGCACCACTTTACCTTCTGAATTATAAAACAAATATTGATTATTGTCTGTATCTGTAGTCATAAGCATGCCATCAACGAATTCTAAATTTCGGTCAATCATACCTTTGATTTCGAATAGTTTTTTCCCTGTTATATCAATAAATCCATTGAATGTTTCTGACGAGACATATGCTTTACCTTCTGAAAAGTCACCTGCAGTTTGGTATATTGGAGGAATTATAATTTTCCCCATTTTGTCCATATAGCCGAATTTTATGTTTTTTGCTCCAAAAGATTCCTCTGCTCCACTTTCTCCATCGAAACTACATACTTTAGCCAAGCCTTCTTTAAAACGGCCGAAAATGACAGATCCATCATCCATACCCGGCTCTATGTAGTATTTTAATGTGCAAGGGATAACTTCTTCGCCTTTAGCATTAATATATCCCAATTTCTTGTTTTTGGTGACTGGAAGAAGACCGTCACTGAAATTGTCTAACACTTCGTCATATTTACAGATGTTTTGACTAAATTGTTGTGACAGTTGTATGTCATCATCTTTATCATTGTAGCGACTACGGTCTATTTCCGTTATTCTTTCGTTCGGTTTTTGTTTTTTTAAGTCAGATATTTCACCATATTTCAATTCTGTTTTGTCTTTGTTCTTATCATGTGGCATAACATTATCTGCTCTTGTATGTTGATGCTGAAAGATTTTGTCATTGAAATTGAGTGTAGATGTTATGTTTGGAGTTAAAGTGTTGGTCGTATCATTATTGTTTCCATAATTGGTATTTTCAACATATATATCATCATGGTCACTGCCATCATGTACGTTGTCTTCCTCTAACTTTTTAGTACTATCCTTTACCTTTTTGCCTTCTCGGTTAATCTCCCAAACTTTGTCTTTGCGGTAAACTTTGCAAGTGCCATTTTGGAAATCGTCCACTCTGTCATATTCTTTTGGCTTAATAGCAACATTACCCAATTTGTCAATAAATAGATATTTGCCATTCTCGTTGACAACTGCTGCCAATCCCTCTGAATAGTTATGTGCTTGTGAATAAACGAAAGGTACAGATTCTTTTCCCTCTTCATTGAGAAAGCCATACTTATCACCAACTTTAGCCACTAACATATTATCAGAATACATACCCAACGAATCGTATTTCACAGGTATGAAATCTTCACCATTTGCTTTCAGCATACCCACCTTGCCGTTATTGCGTACATACATATTCGATTGGAATGCCATGCTTGGCATCTTCTGCTCTGACAAAGTGCTACCATCTATTTCTACATTATCATATATGGCTAATTGGATTGTCTTGTTGTTTGTGTCAATTATTCCCCATTTTCCATTTGCTTTATAGAAAGCCTTACTTGTTTTGATAGGCGAGAGGTATTCATACATACAAGGGATGATAGTCTCGAATGTAGACCCGCTTATAAGTCCTGTCAATCCGTTACGGACAATGTATATGTAATCTGCAGATGGGCAGTCTGTGTATGACAGCTCTATTGAATTGTATTCAGTCAAGGTATATGCTTTATCTATGTCACATGGTTGCAATTCTTTGCCATCATCGTTGTAAATACCAAGTTTGCCGTCCTTTTCTACCCATATGATACTGTAGCCGTTACTTGTGTGGCAAGGGTTGCCAACGTTGGAATATTCAAAAGGGATAATGATTTTGTTTTTGCTATCAATCATACCTTTCTTTCCTTTCAGCGTGGCATGGATATAAGAGTCTGAGGAATAGTCCCCCAGACTCTCATATATGCAAGGTATCAATGTTGTTATGCTACTTAGCCTATTCAGTTGGATATAACCATATTTCCCACTCTTGAATGTTTGCCAAATGCCATTTCCCTTATTGCTGAGGCTGCTATATTCACAAGGCAAAAGTGTGCCATTAGTAGAACTGACAAGTCCCCATTTTCCATTCTTCTCGCATTTATACACATTGTCTTCGTATGCACCATATTCATTGGTGAATTCTATTCGGTCATATTCTACAGGTATATATACAGTGCCGTCTTCATTCACTACGCCATACGCATAAGTTCCTTCTTCGTTATTATCCTTGCGCACTATATACAAACCATTGTTATAGTTCCCGATATTTGAATAGATGTGCAATGGATTCTTCTCTATCTCTGCCTTTCTCGTAAGGTCGGCAATGGATTGGGCATAGCTGACCATTGGAAGCAATGCCAATATGATTATGTATAATGCTCTTCTCATAACAAAAGTATTGTTTAATAATATGTATCACCGTTGTTGTTATCAACAAGTCTGTTTCCGTCTCTTACCACAGTTATGGATATGGATGGACGAGCCGTAATTATACCTTTGTTAAGTGATATTTTACGGAACACAGGCTTGGATGTTGAAATCTTGTTATCGTTTGCATACACGGCTTCGTCTGTGATTCTAAGTGTAATGCCATTGTTTGAATAGCTATTTCCGATTACGAAATCCATGACGTCAACGTTTGACTTAAAGCCGACTTCTTCCTCTTCTATTTGCTCATTACTATTGTAGTTGTTACTTGATATGATTGTATCTTCTGTGGCTACATCATTTGTGATGGGAACAACAGCAGTTGTGTCAGACATCAGAGTATCAACAGGAGTAGTGGCATTGTTTAATGTGTCAGCGGAAATTTCTGAATTTTGTTTTCTACTTCCAAGAAACATATAGCCGCCGAATCCTATTGCGATAATTGCAAGTGCAATAACCAAAGCGACCAATCCTTTATTTGGTTTATCTTCTTCGTAAATATCTTGTATGTCTGTTGCTTCATTATCATTGTCATAGAGCTTTTCAGCCGTTGAAACAATTCCTGTGTTTTTAATAGAAGTCATTTCTTTAGCAGGAGTTTCTTCTGTTATGGAAGTCTCTTCTTTTATTGAAAACTCTTTAGGACAACCACAATGAGGACAGAAGTCCGCTCTATCACTCATCACATGACCGCAACTTTTACATTTAATCAGTGCCATAATTATTTTATTTTCTTTATAGGCAATCGTAATTCAGGATTCTTGGCATCTGCCGCATCTGAATCATAGTAAATATATTCCCCGTCTATGCAAAAATAAGCACATGCTGCAGGACCGATATGTCCATAGTCTTGTATATATAATTCGCTACCAGGGAATGTTATCATAGGAGCACGGTCTGAACAAGAAAAATGTGCATATCTCATGCTGTTATATTTATACCAAGAGGCGTATGCGGTGGATTTTCCATCCTTATTTTTTATTGTAGCTGTTTCATCAGCTTTGACAATAAGAACCCACACATTGTTAGATTTGTCCGTGAATTCAAAAGTTCCAACAAATTCATTTGCCTGTAGATTTTCTTCTTTTATTTTTTCTTCATCAAAATTTTCTATTTCCATTTCCTTTTTGCTAACATTCTCCTTTTGCTCCTCTACAATTGAGTCATTTTTGTATTGGTCCGAATGATTATTTGTTTTCGAGTCACAATAATTTCCTTCATAAAAAATATAACTTTCGTAGCCTATAATGACTATTAGGAAGAGAACTAATACTATTAGTGTTTTATTTTTCATCTTCAATTATTTATTATTAGACATAGCATTCCAGTAACGTTTGTTGAGTCTCCTCCATGTTCTGTGCAGACTCGGCCAATAGCGGTGGAGGGCTTTGCCCATTCCGCAACAGTCAAGAACAATAAAGTAAATGATTACAACATAGAACATTATTGCTGAAAAAACACCAAGCAAGATCAATCCGTCTGTACTGTTATTATTTGCCATTTCCAATTCCCTAAAGGCGAATATTAGGGCAAACATTAGATACACAAAAAATACAACAATACCCTTGAAGAAAGCCCATATAGCTGCGTATAGAAATGTTTTGAATATCAAGTTGAAGAAATAGAATATATTGTTGATTACAGCATACTCTTCCTTCTCGCTTTCATTTTTACAAGTGAGATACCATGGACCAAACAGCCATCCCAAGAAAGGATGTTCTTTCTCGAAAGCCTTGCGAGGATAGTTTCTCAAAGGCCAAGGGTCAGTGAATAACCATGAAGATGGTGAGATAGGAGAATACTGACCATTCTCGTTGAAATCTTCTTCATAGTCTGTTGGGGTAGTCTCATGTACTTGCTCCTCTTGCTTTGGCTTCCAATTATCATTAGGGCAACCACAGTTAGGGCATGACTGTAATTCTTCTGAATATAATTCACCACAATCGGGACATTTTACTTGGCTCATAGTCTGTATTGTTTAATTGTACTACTAATTTTTTCTTATTGACAAGATAACAACATCTTTGTCTCGTCCTATGGTGCCACGAGACTTTAATGCTGCTATTGCTTCACTTTCATTGTCTGAATAGAGCATGATAGTTGCACTTCCATTTGTGCAGCTTCCGATACCTTGCACTCTGTATTTTACAGTGTAACTTTCTTTGATCATATTGCTAATATATATTGGTGTTCAGTAGCCCTTGTAATTTAAAGGCTACTGAACTATTGTTATTATTAAAGAATTATCTTGCAAAATTGAAATCAACGGTTGCTGTTCCGTTGAATGTATAGGAATACTCGCCACCTGCCATTTTGAGGTTGTCGAATTTGATAGTCATAACATCTTTGCTCTTGTCGATAGATACAACTTTGGCAGAACCGCTCTTGTAAGTAAGGGTAGTGTACCAAGCATCGGAATCATCCTGTGCCATCAGCTCCAATGACTTCTTAGAGAAATCATCACCTACTTTAGGCTTTGTTGAATCCGTGTAAGAGAATTGATAAAACCAACAGTCCTTAGTGTTGCCAACTTGATTAAATACCCCTACAGTAAATTCACCTTTACCTGCTTCCGCATCGAAACTTCCCTCTTGAACAACATATGTGTCAAGTTCATAACTTTTACCATTGATTTGGATTGTGTTTGATGAAAAAGGATTATCATCATCATCGTCAGATGAACAACCTACCAATGTGAATGCACTTACAGACATCAACATTGCAATTAAAAGAAATAAATACTTTTTCATTTGAATGATATTTTAAAGTTTGATATTGAATTTTACACAATCTTCTGTTTATCTTTTTCTCCAAACAGTTCCGTCTATTGCAATAATACAGCCTTTTGACCTATCAACAGTAAAATATACAGTTCCATTAGGGACTGCATTGATTTTAATCCTTGCTCTTGGTCCATTAATTGAAGTCACAACAGGTGCAAAAGTAGGGGTGTGATTACCATTGACATATAATCCGTTGTATTTTATACTTATTCTCATTCCGTTTTGGTTATTGTAGAAATTGCCCGATGTGTAATTGATTACGTCTTGGTCTGAATCAAAAGACCTTGAATCACCATCAGATGAATACTCGTCAGAGGAATCAGAATATTCGCTACTACTTGATTTTGACATAGGCGTATTTTCGTCAAGCATAACTCTTTGGCTGTTTCTATCCAACAAGAAATAGCTATATCCACCTGATTCTCTGTCATATATGATTTTGTCATTCTCTATTGTATACAGCCCGTCGTATGTTGTGCTACTTCCAAAAGTAACCCTTATATAGTCGCCATTGATATTAACAACAGCTTTACTATATTTTGCGTAGCCACTCCATGTGCCTTGTAGCCATGACAAGTCGTTTTGTTGGTCATATTTTTCTTTTTCTTGTTGCCATTTAAATTCGTCCTGATTGAAATCATTGTTCTTCTCTTCTACAAGCTTGTAATCTTCACTTGTAAAGGTTTCGTTACCTTTTAAGTCGATATACCCATATATGTATTCTGTATATGTGTTTTGCGATATATCTGAACTATCTTCAAAAGTACAGCTTGTCATTTCCAATCTCTTGTATGCAAGAGTTGCGACAACCACTCCATTATGTAACTCTATATAATCATAACCTCTTTCACTTTCGCCGATAGAACTATATTTAGCAGGAACAACTATCTTTTTTGTCTTTACATTTTTGACACCGACCAATCCATCGTTATTTCTGTATATCTCATACTCAGATGTAGTTGTTGATGTAGACGCTTGTGGCTTGGGTGGGGCGACCTTTTCTCCCTTGGAGTTAATATAATAGTTGTAATCATCACCTACTAATATATTACAGGTTCCATTATAAAACTCAGGGTATGGATTTCCTTCGTTACTTGAGCCTGTGTTGATATAAAAGCCTTTTGGTAGATGAATTTTTATATTTCCGTCTGTATCAATAAAGTAATGTCCTTTTTTGTTGCCTGCATAGGCAAGACCTTCGCTGAAGTTTCCACACTCTTCAAATTTGAATGGAATAGCAATCTCTCCTTTTTTATTGATAAATCCTTCTTTGCCATTCTTTCTTACAGAAGCAAGACCTTCAGAGAAATCGTTGGCATACTCATATATACAAGGTATGACTAACTCGCCTTTGGTGTTTACATATCCCCATTTGTCGTTTTTACATACGGCAGCCAAGTCGTCATGAAATGAATTTACCATATCATAGATACAAGGAACAACTTCTTTTCCTTCTGTATTGATGACTCCCCACTTCTCTCCATTTCGTACAGATGCAAATCCATTCTCAAAGTCGCAAAGGCAGTTATACTTTCTGACAGCCTTACAGAACTCGGGAGTTAGCTTCACCATTGGCTCTTTATGCAAGGCTTCCTTGATAATATTCTCCTTACTCATGGTGAAATATGCCACACCGCTACCGATTGCAAGAATAGCGATTACTGCAACCAATATCCACTTCCCGATTCGTCTTGGACGATTTGACGATTCTTCTACTTGGTCGTCATGTTCAACAGGACAACCACACTTAGGGCACGACTTCGCTTTGTCTGAAATCATTGCCCCACACTCCGTACATTGTATTAGTGCCATATCTGAATTGATTTATTTAATAATTAATCACCTTCTTCTCCCCAATGCTCAAAGCCTATGAATATTTTTCTTGACTTGTTCCCTCTTGCAAATACAGCTTCATAAGAATTCAAGTAAGTATCGTCATTCAATGTTCCATGAGTATTTAATATGTGAAGAGAATATGCAACATTATCAAGACTCCCTTTGAATATCAAACCACCATCATTAGCTACTTCTCCAATTACAGGAATCTCATAAATATTTTCGTAATCTGTTTCATTTTTGTTAGAACAATAACACATTAAACCTTGATAGGTCTGTGTACTATCGACATTGTATATCAGACTTATCCCCCTTGTAACAGTTCTTCCATTTTCTTCTTCAAAAACAGAATACCCCATGCCTCCTGTTCTGACCAAAGAAGGGTCTACGGTTACTTTTGCATGCTCCGTATCAGACAGTTGCGTTACGCTGTCTTTAGATATACTGTCGTTTGCAAATTCATGATTTCCGATGGTTTTATTCTTCCCAATTAAGAAATATAGAGAAGCTGCAACAGTACAAAGAATTGCCATGCCAAAGATGATGATAATTTTCTTTGACTTGCTTTTTGCTTTTGTTGGGCAACCACAGTTAGGGCATGATTGTAAATCTTCCGAATACATTTCTCCACAATCGGGACATTTTACTTGGCTCATAGTCTGTATTGTTTAATTGTACTACTAATTTTTTCTTATTGACAAGATAACAACATCTTTGTCTCGTCCTATGGTGCCACGAGACTTTAATGCTGCTATTGCTTCACTTTCATTGTCTGAATAGAGCATGATAGTTGCACTTCCATTTGTGCAGCTTCCGATACCTTGCACTCTGTATTTTACAGTGTAACTTTCTTTGATCATATTGCTAATATATATTGGTGTTCAGTAGCCCTTGTAATTTAAAGGCTACTGAACTATTGTTATTATTAAAGAATTATCTTGCAAAATTGAAATCAACGGTTGCTGTTCCGTTGAATGTATAGGAATACTCGCCACCTGCCATTTTGAGGTTGTCGAATTTGATAGTCATAACATCTTTGCTCTTGTCGATAGATACAACTTTGGCAGAACCGCTCTTGTAAGTAAGGGTAGTGTACCAAGCATCGGAATCATCCTGTGCCATCAGCTCCAATGACTTCTTAGAGAAATCATCACCTACTTTAGGCTTTGTTGAATCCGTGTAAGAGAATTGATAAAACCAACAGTCCTTAGTGTTGCCAACTTGATTAAATACCCCTACAGTAAATTCACCTTTACCTGCTTCCGCATCGAAACTTCCCTCTTGAACAACATATGTGTCAAGTTCATAACTTTTACCATTGATTTGGATTGTGTTTGATGAAGAAGGATTATCATCATCGTCACTTCCGCAACTGATTAGTGCAAATGGCATCAAAGCGAGCAATGCCAACATCAACAACTTAAAATGCTTTTTCATTTTGTTTCATTTGACGCACCTTCAGCCCAAACAGTGCTGTTAGTAATTTGATGTTAGGGAGCATAAAAAGAAAAGTGAGGCTTTATTACTCCTTTCCCTCTGTGTGACGGCTTGGACTCCGTTGGTTTATGGAAAAAGGAGAATAAGCCCCACCTGTACGTATCTCGTCTTTGTATACGAATACACGTCAAGTAGAGGCATATTCTCACTACACTCCTATAAACCATTTTGCGAAAGTGTCCAAGTTTCACACGGAGGAGTATGGCGAAATACGCTTCTCTAAATATGTCCGTCAATAAAGCCTATTTCGGCAATATGACGCTGTAAAATTAACTAAAAATGTTGAGACTAAAGAACTTCTCTTCATGAATTTGCTGTTTTGTGTTTGTATTTAGAATAATTTCACTTTATCCGTGCAATCTATACTGCATCTGTGTCACAATAGCCTTTTAGATTTGATTGATACATTTTTTATATGGTTTTATTTCTATCATTTATTCTCATGTTGCAAACATACTACTTGAGAGACTACTATTGCAAAATTGAATATTAAAAAATCTGAAGACTTGAAAGGAAAGGCATTTGATTTTAAGTCGAATAAATCTTGTAAGTAGCTGATTGTCACGGAGGTGTCCGATGCTTGTGCTGTCCCCGATAAATATCCCAGATAATAGCTAACTCTCTGAATATCAGATATAGAGTATAATTGAGTGGGAGTAAGCTTCAATAACAATTCTCTATAACGCATACGTAGATATGTGCAAAAAAACTCATTGAGGGATAAAAATATTTAAATTTATCCCTCATTGAGGGAACTTTTTGGGATAATTTATCCCTCAATGAGGGATTGTTTGTATCTTTGCTACAGTTTTAAATGATATTCATCTAAAAGAGCAAGATATGATAGACAATAAACTATATGAATACATGGCGGAGTTATTGAAGCGTACTCCGCTTGATTTCATCAGATATAAATATGATGAAATCAACTGGAATGGACGGTTAATAGGTATCGTGGGACCGAGAGGCGTAGGAAAATCCACCATGATACTTCAGCACATCAAGCTATCCAAGGAAGGCCATCACCTGTATGTGTCGGCCGACAACATCTATTTTTCAAATCATTCCCTGGTTGACTTCGCCGACGAGTTTATCAAGGAGGGTGGTACACATCTTTATATAGATGAAATTCACAAGTATGCCGGCTGGAGCAGAGAACTGAAGCAAATTTACGACATGCACCCATCCCTGAACCTTATCTTTACCGGTTCATCGGTATTGGACATTAAGAAGGGCGAAGCTGATCTGAGCCGCCGTGCACTGATGTATATGATGCAAGGCTTGTCGTTCAGGGAATACCTGCAACTTTTTGAAGGCATCAAGACCAGAGTTTTCAGTCTCGACGAAATACTCAATCACCAGGTAGAGATTCCGGAGGTGGAACATCCATTACCATTTTTCAGAGCGTACCTCGACCATGGCTATTACCCATTTGCCATAGAGGGAGATTTTACGCAGAGAATGCTGCAGGTGATAGACCAGACGGTAGAAGTTGACATTCCGCAATATGCTGATATGAAAGCTTCAACAGCACGCAAGCTAAAGCGTATGCTCGTTATTCTTTCCGGATTGGCTCCCTACAAGCCAAGCGTAGAGAACCTTGCCACGGAAATCGGGGTGAGCAAGAACAACGTGCCTGATTATCTCGTCTATCTGGAACGTGCCGGAATGATAGGTCTGCTCAGAGATGATACTTCGGGGATGCGCAATCTTGGAAAGGTAGAAAAAGTATATGTTGATAATCCAAGCCTGATGTCTGTACTCACCCCTAATCCCAATATTGGAAACATAAGGGAAACTTTCTTCTACAATCAGATGAGAGAAAAACAGGATGTTACTTCCTCTAGGGTTTCCGACTTTACCATTGGTGACTATACCTTTGAGATTGGCGGAAAGAAGAAAGGTAAAAAGCAGATAGAGGATGTGAAAAATGGACGTATCGTAAAAGACGATATCGAGACGGGGCATGGAATCATCATACCTCTCTGGTACTTCGGAATGAATTATTAGAGTCTCAAAACAGCCTCCTCCTATGTTTGCCTTTGCAGCTGTAAATTGCAGTTTATCTGTGAGACGAATTAAAGAAACAACAAATATAATTATTACGCTCAGACGCGGGCGCTCGGCTCTGCCGCTTTCATAGCGTAGCGGAGAAAGAACAACGAATTTTATCGAATTAACGAATTGTTGGATGAGTAGTAGAACACCGCAAAAATTCGTAAATTCGTTCAAATTCGTTGTTTCGCCGTCTAAGGCAATATAATATACTTTCGTTGTTAATTCGTCTCGCTGATAATTTCCTGTTTGGCGGTTAGTTTGCATGACAATATTTGCATTTCTAACGCTCAATACTCCCAGTTGAACGCACAACAAAATCTTTGGTGCGAAATTCTTGAGTTTTGGGCGTGCAGCGACAACGTGCTGATGTGTAGATAGTTATGCGGTCGTGGAAAGAAATGTGCAATGAATAACGGAGCTAAACAAGCACAAAGGGCTGCAATAGCGCCACTTTTACACTCCAATAGTGCCACTTTTATCATACAATAGTGCCACTATTAGAGTGTAAAAGTGGCGCTATTGTACTGTAAAAGAGGCTCTATCGTTATGCGTGGGTGCTGTTTGCACAGCAAAACACCCTAAAAACAGCTTTTTGATTCTCTATAATTGATTTTTATTTTGTAACAGCTTTTTACTCTTTGTACGATATTTGCATGTAGACAAGAAGACATGAAGAACATGTCTTTGAGTTTGATTTATTTGTATATTTCGTAAACATTTTGAGAATGTTGTACCTTTTTCTGAAATTATTCTCGTACTTTTGCAAGCGTATGGATTCATTATTTCTACTTCAGTTTGCATGTTTTATATTCATGCTCGTCAATGCCTTCTTCGTGGCACTCTCTCATCTGCATGTAAGATGGGAGAACAAGCGGTATGAGCGTTCACGATGGATGATTGTTGTCGCCTTAATAGGATTGGCGATACAATATGTCATACAGATGGGGTTCGGATTCCGTGCTGCTGACGACAGTCTTGGGGCTGTCGTTAACATTCTCGTCTATACGCCCTGTTTTTCGCTTATCTCCATGGGAATCTACAACATAGAGACCACACGTTCCAACCTCAGAAAGATGATACTGATGTGCAGTGGCATTTCATTCTATGGCTCGCGGTTCTCGCTATGCCGATTGCCATTTTTTCCACCACCTTATTATATATAGTAGGTCCTGCCGTATTGCTTGCCCTGCTATTCTTCAATCTTACGTTTATCGCTCTCGGCAGCAGTTATGTCCCTACCGAAGAACTTCTGGATTAAGAAGAGGAAAATAAAGGTTCTTCGAGAACAAGATATATGAGAAGTGGGGGGTATCGTCAGGTTCTTGCCAAAAAAGCAAGATCATTTCTGCCGAGTGTGGATTCTCTTGTCGCACTCATCTTTACCGAATCTTCAAGACAAAAGAAGGCTGTTCTCCTACAGAATGGAGAGCCTTCCAGTCTACAGATGCAGCACAAAAAGGTTCAAATTGAGCGTATCCATTTTTTGTAAAAACACCAAAGAAAAAGCAAAAATTTTATCGAAAAACAGCCAAAAGGGTGTCGCATTCCTACGAATGCGACACCTTTTTGGTATGAATGCGACACTTGAACAGTGAAAAACCGCACCTTCTTTCGTGTCTATGCACTATATTTGCAACATGAAGGAAATAATAGAAACTATGCCAAGGATAGAATTAGCCCTGATTATCATCGGGGTGTTTGTACTCATATTATGCCTTATCTTCGGATATGCCATGATACATGAGTACAGGATGTACCTTGAGAATCATTGGAAGGCTCGCTATAGCTTTCGTGACTTCATCAAGAGAGAA
>ERZ1034901.1223-NODE-1223-length-18189-cov-22.116411_pt1 | contig 18189 bp, 22 predicted proteins | sample MGYA00520628_ERZ1034901 | MGnify/ENA primary metagenome ERZ1034901 (study PRJEB33766, sample SAMN09781783) | gut metagenome | biome: gut microbiome | host: Homo sapiens | place: Madagascar | study: EMG produced TPA metagenomics assembly of the PRJNA485056 data... | reverse complement strand
TTTCGATTCGCGAGCCGTCGTTCGCCCACATCCTCAGCCCGTCCTTGTCGAGCTGCCCCAGAAGCGAGCCGCCCGCCGAGCGAACCTCCATCACGCCGTTGCCGTTTTCGCTTCCGCCGAGCTTCAGGGTGCCGCCCTTGATTAGGTCGGCCACGAAGTTGATGACGTTGATGTTCTGCATGTTCATCGTGCCGTCGATGCCCCACGCGCTCTCGAAAGTCCCTGCGATTCCGTTGCGAGAGAAGGCGATGCCGTTGTCGTTAATCATGATGACGTTGTGCGCGTCCTCCTTCGGCAGCGAATCAAGCACCAGGATTTTCGAGCCGTCGTAGATGACGTAAGAGGCTCCCATCGACTGCGTGATGCTCTGGGTCACCGTGTTTGCGACGCCCTGGATGGCGTTGTTGACCGTGCTCTGCGCCGCGCTCTGTGCGGACGATTGCAGCGTCCCGGCAAGGCCGCTGAGCGTCTTCTGAAAGTTCCCGAACTCGATTTCGCTGTACTTGCCGAGAATGCAGTCGTAGGTGAATCCGATTACGTTGGTCAGAATGTGCACGCCAAGGCGCTCGTCGATGACCTCCACCGTGTCACCGATGTCGGTCACGCGATCCATGTCTGCCTTCAGCGTGTAGTTGACCTTCGGGACGCAGTTCTGGTTGACATAATCCTGCGCCTGCCGTCTCAGGTCATCGACAAGGGCCTTGCGGTAGGCGGTCTCGTCGTTGCCGAAATCGTCCTTCTTGATGTCGGATTGCGAGAAAGAGACGGTCTTGGTATATGGAATCTGCCACTTCTGCTCACTCTCGACGTAGATTGACGCGCCCGCGTCTTGGTCGTTGAGAAGGATGCCGTCAGCGCCTACCGGCAGAAGCTTCGTGACGACGCCGCTCCAATCCTCCTCGCACGTCAACTCCTTGAGGTTCTTGCGGTAGCGCACGGTCACGCCGTTGTCTGCGCCGATTGACTGGCGAAGCTCGACGCGGAAGTTGTCGCGCACGAGATGCCCGCCCCAACGCTCGATGACAGTCTGGATCGCTTCGTACAGCGACTTGCGCACGCAACGGAACGAGTCAATCGTTTTCACGTCAGAGATGGTTACGAACTCGCTCCTCGGCTCCGTCGCTTCATTCAGGTGGTCGAGCGCCGCGTTGGCGGTCATGTCCACGACGTAAGAATCCGCGATGAGGTAGTTCTTCGAGTCATAGAAGACGTGCCAGGCCTTCAGCGAAACCTTGGTGCTCTTCTTGGTCACTCCCGAGACGCGGAACGCCTGCGCCCCCTGCGGCGTGTCGGCTACGATTATCCTTCCGCTGGTCAGGTAGTCGGCGTACTTCGTGCTCGCTTCCAGGTCGAGGTAGTAGTCGCCGTTGTCCTTCTTTGTGACCTTGGCCTTAGCAGGCAAAATGGCGATATCGCCGTTGCTGGTGAAGCTCTTGTCGGTCGCTTCGAAAACCCTAATCATTTGTGCACCTCCCTATATGCAAAGGGGGCGCAGCGATGCGCCCCCTGAGCGTTCAATCTGTCTACGGCCTTAGAGCTCGATGCCGTAAATGTCCTTGTATGCGGCCTTAGTCGCGTCCTTGTACTTTGCGGGGACGCTGTCGAAGGTGCGAATCCCCTTGAAAATCAAGCGTGCGTAGATGTATCCCATGGTTTACGCCCCCTCTACGATTCCAGCCACAGCCTCCTGCAGCTCGCTGATCTGCTCGGCGTTGATTTCGACCTGCTCCTTCACGCGGTTGGTGAAATGGGCAACGACGTTCTCGCCGTCAGTCTCCGCCTGCACGGAGACGGGCACGAGGTGCTGCACCTTGATGCCGTCGAACGTCGCCCCCTTCAGGTTGTCCTCGGTGAACTCCGCGCGGATCGCGTCAAGCTCCGCGAAGGTCTTGACTACCGAAACGCAGTCGAACGCGGTGCTCGAATCCGTGAAGTCGTAGGTCTTGCCGTCCTTGAATCTCATCGTCTTTGCCATTTTTCCTCCTTTGGAATCTGTGATACGGAATGCCTGGCGATGCGTTATCGCAGGTAGAACTTGCAGTTTACGAACATGCCAGCCGGCTTCGCAGTGAAGTCGCCCTTGTTTCCGAATGAGAGGTACGCGTACCCGTCATTTGCCAGAAAGCAATCGGATTTATATGTTCCGAAGAAATCGTAGCCCATGCCTTCGCTTGACTGTTTCATGATGACAGCGCCGCACGTGCGCGTGTCAACCTTCCCGCTCCAGGACAGCCTCTCCGGGATCTTAACCCACCAGGTGTCCGCGTCGCCGGGGGCGCTAGGCGGGCGCACTGCGTTGTTCCAAGGGTCGGCCGACGCGTCATAGGACCAGATGTAGCCTCGCAGCTCGGCGAAGCGCCCCGTCTCGCCGCCGGACGAGCCACCCTCGTCAACGTCGGTTGCCACGGTCAATTCTCCATGCCACCCGTCCGGGACAACGGTCTTCACGCGGACGGTGCGGGATGCGGAATCGAGCGCGGTCGCAATCTCCCCCGTCACGGTGGTTGCCGTGGAGTTCGAATCGCCGATGGTGTTGCCCTTGGCGATTGCAGCCTTCACCCTGCGCAGAACGCCGTTGACCACCACGTAATCGCCAGGCGCGTACGCCTGCGAAGCGGTTGCCGAAGATTCCACCGCAGCGCTCGGGACGATCTGCCGCTGAAGCGAGATGCTGTTTGAGTTATTGATGGTGAAAGTGCTCGTGGTGCTGTCGGTGTATGTGATTGTGTAGGTGTCGACGGCTCCCGTGCTCGCGGTCTTGACAATTTTCGTGATGCCGCGCCCGTCCTTGCCCTTGACGTTGCCAATGACGATTTTAGCCATGTTATCCCTCCTGAATTATATAGTAGACGTTTCCGGTGCTTCTATCGTATTCGAACCGAGGCGGGGTGCTTGCTGCGTCGCTGTAATATGCGACAAGGTTCCCATCGTTATCTGTGCCAAGCGAGAAAAGCCCAGATGCTGGCACTGTAATACCTGCATCTCCCTTGTCGCCCTTTGCGCCTGTGTCTCCCTTGTCTCCCTTGTCGCCCTTGTCGCCCTTGTCTCCCTTTGCGCCGTTGGCGACGGTGTATGTTGATGCTGTACCATCTGTATACGTGGTTGTATAGGTATCCACAAGCCCGCTCGTTGAGGTCTTGGCGATTCGCGAAATGCCGCGCCCCGCTGCACCAGTCGCGCCCTTGGGGCCGGTCGCTCCGGTGTCTCCTTTGAGACCCTGCGGCCCTTGTGGGCCTGTGGCCCCGATATCCCCCTTCTCCCCCTTGTCGCCCTTTGCGCCGGTAGCCCCGTTCTGCCCCTGCCTTGCGACGCTGTAGGATACTGAACCGTCAGAATAGGTGAGCTTAGTCCAAAGGTACTGACCCTGTGGGGCTGACACTACGCTGTTGCTCCACGTCCCCGAGGGTGGTGTGGTGTTGCTCGCCCCAGCTTGGTACTGGATGGACGATGTTCTTAGCGGCGCACCAGTCGCGCCCGTCGCGCCTGTTTCGCCCTTCTCGCCCCTGTCTCCCTTGTCGCCCTTTGCGCCGTTGGTTACCGTGAAGCTGCCAGCGGCGGTACCGTCCGAAAAAGTGGCGGTGTAGGTATCTACAAGCCCAGAACTGGCGGTCTTCTCGATTTTTGAGATTCCACGCCCGTCCTCACCCTTGTCGCCCTTTACGTTTCCGACTAGAATTTTAGGCACCGAATACCCCCCCCATATCTAGATTATGTAGTATACGTTTCCGCTCTCGCGGTCATATTCGAATTTGGGCGCTTCACCAGCGCCTGCATCGTTATAGCTTGCGATTAGATTCCCGTCAAAATCGACGCCAAGGTTGAAAAGTCCAGAAACGGGAACCGAGATTGTGCTTCCGGTCTCGCCCTTCTCGCCCTTCTCGCCGTCGCGCCCGTTCTTGACGTAGAAGCTGCTCTCGGTTCCGTCCGTCATCTTGACCGTGTACGTGTCAATCAGGCCGTCAGAGCCGGTCTTGTCGATTGACTTGATGCTCGCTCCAGCCTCTCCCTTGAGGAGCATGACCTTGACGTTCTCGTCTAGCTTCGCCATTTCATCACTCCCAAGATTAAAACGTTACGTCCTGCATGATTTCGAGCACCCCGCGCATGACCGTGAAGACGTCCCCGTTGCAGCCGATTTCGAAGTCGTAGAAGTACTTGCCGGGCTTTGCGTTTGCGGTGTCGCTCGGGGCTACCCGCACGGTGTACGCGCCCGGCCCGACCTTGGAGACGCCGTCCGAAAGCGACTTCCTGAAGAGGAATCGGTTGTCGCTGCGGTTCGACTTGCAGGTGAAATAGGCTCGTTCCAGATCCTGCCCGAAAGGCGCTCCCGTCTCGTCGTAGACCTGCACCCCGAATGAAAGGGTATCGCCGCGCGTCATGCGGATGTATTTGTCTTCCATAGTAAAATTCGTCCGCATCATATCCACCTCGAAAAGTCTTCGACCTTGATTCCGGTAACGTCGCCGTTCCATGATATGACGTTCTCGCCGACCTTCAGAGCGAGGTCTGCATAATCGCCGGTCACGTGTCGGTTCATAAGCTCGTTGCCACGGTATGCGTTCATTTCCTCGGCGTCTATCGTGATGTATCCGCCTCCGATCAAGAAAGACAGCACAGTGACCGCGTTGATTGCCAGCTCGACGTTGCCGCTGCCGTACACCGTGACGGTCGGCCTTGACACGACGTTCCCGCGATTCGTAAGTGCGATTTCGCTGAAGCTGTTGCTCGACATGGTCACGCTCAGAGTGAAGTCTACCGAAGTCCCGGCCTTGATGTCGAGCCACAGCGCATCGTACTCGGCGCTCGGGTCAGCCGTCGCGGTCATGGTCGAGTCGCCGTCGCTCTTCAGCTCCATGTACGTGCCGCCGAATGACCTGTCATCCGAAGGCAAGCCGTCGATGAGCCTTAGCGCGCACCCGGCGGCGCTGCCACTGGCCGAAGCGGTGAGCGTGTAGCTGCCAGAGAGCGGCACACGCTCGACCGGAACCTCTATGTCAACGTCGCTCGTTGCCCTGCCAGACACCCTGACGCTGCCGTCGCTCGAAGTGACCGTTATGCCGAACCTGCTAGCCGTCGAATCCTCGACATGCAGGAACTGGTTCACGATGTCGAAAGTCCTGTCAACGGCATCGTATTTGTACGGCTGAACGTGCATCTTGACCTTCGCCGTGCGGAACCGTATCAGCCGCTCGAAGTCGATTTGGTCGAGAATCTGGTAGCGGTAGTACTTGTCGGGTTCGTTGCCGAAAACGACCTCGCCCTCCGAATTGAGGAAGGCTATTGCGTCGTCGATGTTGAAGTCCCCATGGAGGCCTATGCTGACCTCCTTGTCGTAGGCAGCATATCCAAGCCTTGTGACTATGTCGCCGTCGCGCCCGTCGATTTCCTCGATGGACGTGCGCATCTTCGGCTTGCTGATTGGCGGTAGGGACTGGATTATCAGTCCATTGACGCTCGTGCTCTTCTCTCCGTTCAGCTCGATGTAGTTAATCATTTAAACACCCCCTATGCGTAAATCGCGTTCGTGACCGTGCGCTCCACGAACTTTCCGGCCACCTCGTCGTCTAGCACGATGTGGACACGACCAAGGGCTTCGACAACCGCGTCAACGATTCCGTCGTTGCCACCGAAGCCAGCGCCAGCCGACTGATAGGCGACCGATGCCATCGTGCCGTCAACCGAGAACGCCGAGGCGTCCGGCATGGCGTCCTGCATCTGGCGCGTGACGTTGCCCATCTCGCCCTCGAAGCCCTCGCCGATGCCCTGGGCGATGTACTTGCCGACCTGGTCACGCATGACCCTTGACGGCGAGTGGATGCCGAAGAAGCCCTTGATGCCGTCCACTACTCCGCTTGCGAAGCCCGAAATCTTGTCCATGAGCCACCCGGCGGCACCGCTGATGCCGTTCCAGATGCCGTGCACGATGTCTGAGCCGATGCTGAGAATGCGACCCGGCAGCGAGGTCAGACCGTTGACGACCGAGGTGAACATGCGCCGTGCGCCCTCGGCACCCTTGCTCGCCATCTGCCCGGCCCACGCGCCGAGTGACGAGATTATCTTTGTCAGGAAGGCCACGATGCGCCCGGGCAGCTGCGAGACGAACTTGATTGCGTTGCTCACGAACTGCGAGCCAGCGCTCACGGCGTTGGACGCCATGCTCGACGCCCAGCCAACGACGTTTGAGATGACGTTGCCAAGGAAGCTCGCGACGTTCGCGGGGAGGTTCTGGACGAAGCTCACGACGTTGCTCACGAACTGCGAGCCTGCGCTAGCCGCCTGTGCCGCCATGTTCGAAACCCAGCCAGTGACCGTTGCGATGACGTTGTTGAGCCAGTCTGAGAACATCTGCGGCAGCTGCGAGATCGTGGTGCCGAGGTTCGCGAAGAAGTCACCGATTGCCTGAATCGCATTGCCGACGAACTCCTGGATGCCCTGCCACGCGGTCGTGACCGCGTCTCGGAAGCCGTCGTTGGTGTTCCAGAGCACGACTAACGCGGCGACCAGTCCGGCGACAAGCGCGAGCACTAGCCCGATTGGGGACGCGAGCTGAACTGCGTTGAGAAGCTGCTGCGCGACTGTAACTCCTTCGGTCGCGGTCTTCCAGCTTTTGAACGCGGTGACCAGCGCCTCGACCTTCTGCGCGACCATAATGGTGCCCAGGGCGGCAGCGATTCCAGCCAGTATCGGGGCTATCGTCGGAAGGTTGTCCTTCAGCCACGAGACGCCGTCCTTGATTACCGGGACGATTGCGGAGACGCCGTCGGTGACAGTGTTGATGAAGCCCGTGACGTTCTCGCTGCCGATAGCGTCGTAGATCCGCATCAGGCCGTCCGTCACGGCAGCCTCGAGGTTGCCCGTGGCGCCCTCGAAGGTTGTCGTGGAAGTGGCGGCCTGCTGCGCCGCGTCGGTGAAGCCCAGGTCCATGATTGCCTGGTTGAACTCGTCAGCGGTGATTTGACCCTGGGCCATGGCGTCGCGGAAGTTGCCAGTGTATGCGCTGTTCTTCTCCAGCGCCTCTTGCAGCTTGCCGGACGCGCCTGGAATCGCGTCGGCCATCTGGTTCCAGTTCTCCGTCGTGAGCTTGCCGGCTCCAGCCGTCTGCGTGAGAACCAGCGCCACTGACTTGAAGGTGTCGGCGTTGCCGCCAGCGACGGCGTTCAGGTTGCCTGCGGCCTGCGTCAGCCCCGTGTAGTCCTGGATGCCGTTTGCCGCCAGCTGCGCGGTCGTGTTCGCGACCGTGTCGAGGTCGTACACCGTCAGGTCGGCGTACTCCTTCATGTCGTCCTTGGCCTTGGAGATCGTCGAATCGTCGTAGCCCGCGAAGCTCATGGTCGATTCGAACTTCGTCAGGGCGTCAGCGGAGCTGATTGCCTCGCCAGCGAGGCTCTTCACGCCGTTGATTGCCGACGTGATGATGTTGCCAGCGAGGTTGGCGATGGAGCCCTTGAGGATGGTGAACCCGCCCTCGGCGTTGCGCGCCTTCTCTCCTGCGTCCTCGACTGATTCGCCGAGCTCTCCGCTCGAGGTTGCGGACTTGCCCATCTGCGATTCTAGGTCTTTGATTTCATTCGAGGTCTTGTTGATGTCAGTCTGCGCGTTGTTCATCTGCGTGCGCAGGCGCGACATGGCGTTGGCGTTCGAGTCCTGCGCGGCTGTGCTCTTGTCAACGTCCTTGGCAAGCTGCGCGACCACTGCGGCCTGCGCCTTGTACTCGGCGGAGGACGTGCCCAGCTCCTGCCCGATGCGTTCGAGCTTGGCCTTCTCCTCCTCGTACGACTGGACGAGCTTGTCGTGCTTCTGGGCGTTCGTCGCGTAGGCGTCGCTCATCTTGGCGTACTGGGCCTGGAGCGTCGAGAGTCGCTGCTTCTGCTGCTCAAGCCTCTCGTTGAGTACGCCCTGCTTGGCCGTGAGCGCCTGCGTGCTCGTGTCGCTCTTGTCGTACTGCGACGCCACGAGCTTCATCTCGGACGAAACTTCCTTGAGCCTCTGCGTGATGTTCCGCAGGGCCGCGCGGTACTCGCTCTCGCCCGTCAGCTTGACCGCGCCACCAAAACTCGCCATTTCAAATCACCCCCCATGTTTCACGTGAAACCTCAAAACCATTCCTCATCGCTCTCGGACTGCGCCTTGAGCTTGGCGTACGTCATGCCGCTCGCCATCAGCCTAGACTCAATGTCGAACGTGTCCTCGTACGCTTGGTAAAGCGCCCGAAAGCGTCTGAGCGTGAGCCTCCCGACCTCCCTGTCGGACGAAAGCCCCAGCCTTGCCCGACCGATGAAGTAGTACCACGCGAAGTTGATGGTCGGGTCGTAGTCAAAGATTACGTCTCCGTCGTGGACTATGCGTTTTTTGAATCATCCTCGGTGGAGTCGATGACGCTCTTCTGCACCTTGTCCGTCACGGACTCAAGCCCGACCTCGGTGAGGATGCGCGCAACCTTGCGATGCGTCAGCGGCTTCTCGTCGGTGCCGTCCTCGTCGTTCGAGATGTCGATGCCCTCGTTAATCATCTCGGTGACTCCGAAGACGAGCGCCTTGATGTTCGGCTCCCCATCCTCAGGCTCGGTGAGCTTGCCCCACGCCTCGATGCTGCCGTACTCGTCCTGTATGGCTTCCATGACGTTGAGGTCGAAGGCGAGCTTGTAGGTCTTGCCCTTGTACTCGATTTCCTGCAACTTGCTCTTCATTCGTTCATTCCCCCTCAAGATAATGGGCCACGGGCCACTGCGACCCATGACCCATTATCTCGCATCTTTTCGGCAGCCCCGTTACTTGCCGGACGTCTTGAGCTTGTCCTTCACCCAAGTGACCGCCGCGTCCTTGGTGTCGAAGGTCTGAGCGGCAGACCAGTTTCCGTTCGCGAGCGAGGATGCCGTGCCCTCGATCTCGGGCGTCTTGAAGTCCACCTTCTCGCCCTTCGTCTCGTCATCCTGCGACGGCTCGGAGAACTTGACCTTGTAGATGAACTCGCCCTTGTACTTCAGGGCGCCGTTGACCATCTTGGTGATGACACGACCAAGGCCAATGTAGGGTGCGACGTCGTTGGCGTTGCGCACCATCTCGCCCTTGCCCTCCAGGCCGTCGTTGACGGTGTGGCCGAGGATGGGCGCGAAAATCGTGTCGTCATCGTCGGCAACTCCGAGCGTCACGGACGCGCTGTTGAAGCTCTTGTCGGACTCCGCAAGGGAGTCCTCTGCGTAGAGCGTGGCGTCGTTGTTGGTCACGGAAACCTTGCAGGAGACGGCCTTGCCGAAGGTCTTTGCTCCGTCATAGGTCGCTGCTCCGTCCTCGGCTTCGGTGAGCTTGCCCCACCAGAGGTTTGTAAGTCCAATCTTTGCCATGGTTAAACCCCTCTTTCCTTTGCAAAATTGAGCGTCACATGGAAATATCCAGTGTCGCTCTCGTACATGTCCCCGGAGGAGCGGGACGGCTGCCAAGTCCATCCCGCATCTTCGAGAACCTTCTTGACTGCTTCGACGAGCGCCGCGTGGTTTCCCTTGCTGTAAACGTCGAAGTCGTAATAGGTAACGTACCCCAGCAGAGAGTCATCGCCAGCGTAAGAGCTATCGGCGTATTCGCGCGAGAAGATGACGTAAGGCTCTCCGTGGCCCTCGTAGGTCATGAACCGCACGGGAACCTCTCTGCCGTTGACGGTGAAGCCGTCGAAAATCTGAACAATTTCAGCGTTCATCGGCTCACTCCTTTGGCAGGTACTTGTCCTGCACCTTCATCATCGCCGCCTCGATTTGGCCCTTCTTGAAGCTCCTACGCATGAACGGGTGGCGCGGGTACGGTGAATTGCTGCGCCCATACTCGAAGAGGTTGCACACCAGCGGCGCGGGCGTCCTCTTCCCGTCATCGTTATCGAAGTAGCCGTAGAACGCGACCTTGGTGTTGCGGCCGCCGTCCGACGGCGTGTAGTAGGGTCGCGTAATCTTCAGGCAACGCATGATGCCAGAGTTATGGAAGGTCGCCGGGACGTTGGCTTCGACGTTGGATAGAACCGTCTTCGCGCCCTCCTGGGTCATTTCCTCAAGCATCTTCTGGGTGTCGTCTCCAAGCTCTTCGAAAACCTTCATCAGCTCGGTCGGCAACTCGACCTCCATCCTAGCCACTAGTGCGTCACCTCCTTCGCCTGTATCTCAAGCTCGACGTTCGCATAGTTGACGTTGTTGAGGTACTGAATCTCGTAGCGCCTTCCGCCGAACAGGACGACCATGTCTCGGTCGATTTTGGTCGTCGGCGGGTAGCGAATCGTGAAGTTCGTCGTTGCCGCCTCGAAGCTCGTGCCGCTCTTGATGAGCGTGTAGCCTCTCGTCGTTCTCACGTTCGCGTAGGCCTCCAGCACAGGCTCGTCAACAGTTGTTGGGAACCCTTCCGCGTCGTGCGATACCTTCGGCTTGACGATCTGGATGCGGTGGTCGTACTTTCCAGCGTTAATCATCGTGCTTCACCGCCGACGGCAGAAGGTTGACTGAGTGCATGTCGAGGATGCTCTGCACCATGCGGTTGACGTTCGCGGAGTCAACGTACAGCGCCCGGTTGTCGTACATGTCCTGGCAAAGCACCAGAAGCACCGGGACGAGGTCCTGGGACCCGTCAAGCTGCGCGGTCGTCAGCCCCGTGTGCTTGCACATGTAGGATTCGGCCGCGCCGATAATCGTCTTCAGGAACCCGTCCTCGGAAGGTGTCACCTCGCCGACCCGCAGGAATTCCGCAAGGTCGGCAGAGGTGACCTTCGAGACTTTCTCAATCTGGTTCATGTCGTTTCCCCACTACTCTTGGGGATTCGGCTCCCCAGACTTCTTGGCGCTCCTGCCGCGCTTGGGCTTGACTTCCTCGATGTAGCCCGCCCTCAGCAGGTCGGCCACCAGCTCGGCGTTGTCAATCTCGCGCACCTCGCCCTCGTGCATCGAGATGATGCCGCTGAAGGACTTGAGCGCCTTATGCACTTGCCATCACCAGCTTGGCCAGCTTCTGGGCGTTCTGCACCTTGGAGTCGAACTCGAACCAGCTGATGACGCCAGTCGCGTGCTCGTCTGCGTACTTCTCGCGAAGCACCTCAGTCGTGATGTTCTCGGAGAACTTCGTCGCGAGGCCGGTCATGTCGCCGTAGTAGATGACGGTCTTGTCGCCGGCGATGTCGGGCATGTTGTCGGACACGTAGACGGGCTTGCCGAGAAGGACGGTACCAAACGGGCTAGAAATGTCGTCATTGAGCAGGTAATGGCCGTCGGAACCCTTCAGCAGTCGGAGCGCCGTGCGGGTCGCGGGGGACATAACCCAAATCGCGTTGCCCTGGAAAGCGTCCTTGATGGAATCCTTCAGCTTGACGACCTCGTCGGACGTGATTGCAGTGGCGGCTGCGGTGGTCACGGCGTTGGTGAGCTTGGAGAGGCCCTCGACCTTGCTATCAGTGCCGATAAGCAGCTCGTGCTCGATGAAGCGTGCGATGTCCTCGCCCATCTGGTTGACAACGAAGGAGACGATGTCGAACTGGGAGTTGTTAATCAGGCTGTTGCTAATCTTGGAAAGCGCACCAGCGAGGAAGCCGTCGAGCTGGATGTTCTTGAACTTTCCGTTGGAAGAGGTCAGCGGCTTGAACTCCTCGGCGTAAGCGACGGTGATGCCGCCTGCCGTGGTGTCGCAGTAGGGAATCTGGAGCTTGCCCTTGACGTTGTACTTCTGGGACTTCTCAAGAATCGGCGAGACGTCGTAGACCTTCTTGATGATCTGCTGCGCGATGGTGGTCGGGATGACCGAACCGTTGTCGGTCTTGGTCAGCTCGCCCGCACGCTCGTGGACGACGCGGCCACGGATGAAGTTCTCGAATGCGCGGGTGTCCTGCTGCTCCTGGGTCGGCTTCGGCTCGCCGCCATCGGGCGTAGGCTCAGGCTTCGGCTTCTTGTCCTTGGAGTCGTCAAGCTCGTCGCCAATCTTGAGCGCCTCCTTGATGCGCTTAACATCATCGCGAATCTCGGCCAGCTCCTCGGCCTCGTCCTCGGTAAGCTCGCGCTTGTTGACCTCGGCGTCGGCGAGAATCTTCTCGGCCTTGTTAATCTTGTCGTTCTTCAGCTCCATGAGGTTCTTGTAGCTCAGGGAGCGGGTGTGGTAGATCTTCGGCATGTTAGCCCTCCTTCATCTCGGCGATAATCGCCTCGTACTTGCTGTAGTCGATTTGCTGCTCTGCTTCGCGTGAAGCATCGTCGTTCTTGGCGTCGCGCTTTTCGGCTGTTTCACGTGAAACATCCACGTCAGCCGAATCAGAGTCGAAGGATTCGGAGACGAACATGCCGTCCTCTGAATCCTTGTCGCGTGCCATGATGAGAGTACCATCGTAGGCCGGAACCTTGGAGCGGTCGAGGATGGAAACCTCTTCGAGGTCGAGGTCGTTGACCTCGCGGGTGAGCATGCCGTTCTCGACGCCGTTCTTGACGTCTCGGTCGTAGAAGCCGAAAGACCAGCCCACCAAATCGCCGCGCTTCGCCATCTCCATGACGTCCTTATCGGAAATGGTGCACTTGGCGCGGAGTCCGATGTTGTCTTCGGTCAGTTCGAGGTTGCCCTGCTTGGTGCTGCCCAAATCGCGCTGCCAGTCGTGATTGAGCAGGACGTGGACGTCGTCGTTGCGCTTCAGGGCACGCGCGAAGGCGCCCGCCTTGATTCGCTCGATGAACTTCCCCATGCGGGAGAGCAGCGGCTTCGAGTTGCGCTCGACAGCGTTGACGTAACCCTCAATCTCGACGCTGTCCTCGCGAATGTTAATCTGCATTGGTTTCACCCCCTTGCGCCTGAGCTGCGCCTTCAGAATCCGAAATGCCCGCCGCCTTCGTGGAGTCCGTGTTCGGGGTGTACGTCTCTCCAGTGGCTGTGTCAAAGAGAACGGAGCCGAGTCCGAGGTCGATGAGGTCAAGCCCCTGGACCTCATTCATGTTCTCGTTGCGGCGCATCTCGTTAATCGTCATTATGCCACAGTCCTTGGCGAGCTTGTACGTCTCGTACCGCTCCTTCAGGCTCGCCTTGATAATCTCGCGGCTGTCGAATGCGAAGAAGTAATTTCGCTTCTCGCGCTCAAGAAGAAGGTCGCGGTTGAGCGCCGTCTCGAAAGCTCTTACGATGGGGTAGATCGCAAACTTCCAGGTCTCCTCGAAATTCTCCTTGATGTGGAAGATGCCGTTAATCTCGTCCGCCATCGTCCGCTTGTTCTCGTCAAGCTGCATCTCGGTGGAAGTGCTCGACGCTTCCTGAAACTCCAAGCCGTTGTTCAGAACGACAACGTTTTCCTCCGAGTTTCCGTAAAGGTTCGACCATGCGCTCTTGAGCGCGTCGATTTCCTCCTGGCCCAGCTTGCGCTGCGACTTCAGGAACCCTCGCTTGTTGCCGCCCGCCTTCACCAACCCCAGCTGGTACATGAGCGTTTGGTATCCCGTCTCCAAAGCCTTCGCGACCTCGACGGTAAGGCCGACCCCTGAAGCGCCGTCCTTAGTGTTGCGAAGAATCTTGACGAACTCGAAAGGCTTGTACGTTTCCGCGCCAACGATGATGTCATAAGACTTGTGAATCGGGTCGCTGTTGATGCTGATGCTCACAGCGTCGCACTTCACGTAATAAAGGCCCGTCACGTCGTTTCGGCTGCGCTCGATGTAGCAATAGCCGCCCTTGCCCATGAGGTAGTCCTCGACCATCGCCTTCTTGAGCTGGAAGCCGTCCAGCGTGTCCCCAGTGTCACCGTTGAGCATCTTCGGGCGCGGGTCGTTCTCCACCTCCTCGACCACACCCTTCTTGGTGCGGTACAGGCGCACGGGCATGCAGGCCACGGCGCTCGTTATGAAGTCAACCGCGCCGGATACTGCGGGAAGCATCATCGCTTTGTCGCGGTCGATAGGCTCGTTGCTGAGCAACGCCCTCAGAAGAACATCGTTCACTGTCCCATCGTCTCCAATGACGTTCTCGGCGGAGCGCCTGCGCTCCCGCCAATCGCTGAGCCATCCCATGTAATCACCCCTTTTTATATGACCTGAACCGTGAAGTCAGGCATCTGATTGAAAACAACGTCCTGCTGCAGCAAGTATACGGCGTTGATAAGCGAAACCACCATATCGACCTTGCCCTTGCTCTTCTTCTTGTGCACGTACATGTTTTTGTTGGTGTCGTATGAGCAGCGGGCATTCTGGAAGTTGATTTCTAGCAGCCTGTTGTCGGTGTACTCGAACTCGCCGCAAAGAATCTTCTCCCTCAGAAGTTTCGTCGGCGGGTGGAGCACGCTGGAATGCTGCCTGATTTCTACGGTGTTGTATCCCGCGCCCTCCAGCTTCTGCGCCGTGCTGAGAGCGTTCCATCGGTCGTAGCCGATTGCCTGCACCTGCACGCCGTACTTTTCCTCGATGCCGAGAATGAAGTCCTCGACAACCTTGTAGTCGATAACCCTGTCGCCGCAGGCTATGCACTTCCCAACTCTGACGAACTCGTTGTAGTCAATCTTCTCGTATGCGTTCTTCTCGGGGATGCGTCCTTCTGGAACGAATGCGAAAACGTCCGCCAGAATGTTTCCGTCATCGTCTGCCGCTACCATCGCGACGGCTGTGTTGTCGTTCGTCTCCGAAAGGTCCATACCTAGATACACCACGCGCCCGCGCCAGTCGATGTTAGCGACCTTGCAGGCTTGCACGTCGGCAACGTCGATGAACGTCTCCGTTCCCTGCCCCTGATAGATGATGTTGCAGTGCTTCGTGAGGAAGTTCTCGCGTGCCGATTCCACCGCGATGGCGTAGGCGCGTTTCTTCAGCAAGTCCACCCAGATTTCGGGTATCTCCAAGCTGACGGGATTCGACTGACGCATGACCAAATCGTCGGTCATCCAGTCCTTCGTATCGTCAGGCTCGTAGAGCAGCGCGAAAATCGTATCGTCTTCGGCAATTCCGTCCAGCACCTTCTTGGCGTATGCGACCTCATCCTCGAAAGGGTTGTCGATGGTCGGGTACTTGGTGCTGATGATGAAGCCGAGCTTGTTCAGGATGTTGAGCTGACCCGACTTCATGGCTTCGACGGCGTAGCTGGTCGGCAGCGCCCCAACCTCGTCAGCGCAGAAGGCGCTGGGAAGTCGGCCATCCATTCGAGACGTTGAATAGCTCAGGGGGACGTACGTCGAACTCTTCGGCCTGAACGTGATGCAGTCGCGCAGAATCTTGAAGCGCTTGTTGCCCTTGTACTCGTAGACCAGCGGGGACGAGCGCAGGGTCTGCGAGATTGCTTCGCGAATCTGCCTTGAAAGCGCCCCGTCTGGTGCGACAGAGAAGAACTCCGCGAATCGCGGCTCGGTCAACATTAGGATGATGAAGATGGTCGCTACCGTGTACGTTTTGAAGTTCTTTCGGGCGATTTCCAGAAGCCCGATTTCGTAGCGCCGCTTCTCGGGATTGTCACGGTAGACGGTGCATAGAACAGCCGTGTACAGCAGCCATTGGTAGCCAGTCGTGCACTCGTAAAGCGTCTGCCCGGCCTTCAGGCCCTTCGGCATGACGAGCAGTTTTAAGATTGACTCCATCTGGCGAATCTTTGCGTCGCTCACGAAGTATTTGTCGCTCTTGCCGTCGCATACGTCCATCCAAAGGCGCATCTGTTTTTTAACGTACTTGGGGCAAGTTTGTTTTCCGTAGCTTTCCTGGCAGAATTTATAAGCCTTGTTATCTTTTATATTCAAACTTCACCCCCCTCGTCTGCGAATATTCCCCCTTGAGAACCCTTGCTATATTCGACCTGTCGCACCCAGTGACGCGCGACGCTTCTCTTATGCTGTAAAACTCTTCACCTGTGTTTACGCATACGATGGCCGCTCCAACTGCGGCACGTTGCTCGACGCTCCAATGCCTGCCCTTCATCGGCGATTTGCGACCCTTTAGCTTTTCACTTATCGCCCGCTTTTCCTCTTCCGTGTGTTTTCTTCTGTCCGGGCATTTACGCCCCTTTAGAGCCTTGCTGATTTTTGCGCGCGTCTCTTCTGACATCTTCGGAGTATTACCGCCGCGCTCGATGTTGTACCCTTTTTCAGGGTTGGTGCTGTCGTACTTTTTTATAAGCTCTATTTCCTTGTTCTCTGCGTCCTCACGGGAAAGGCCGTCGTATAGAACCTCATGCTTTATGTTGTCCCACCCGTATTTGGCTATTGCGTTGTTGAAATGCGTGCTGGTCTTATAGTTCCTGCCACCTTGCCACCGTCTTTCAACACCGAGCTTCGTGATGCCTATATACACTTTGCCTGATGGCGATGTGTGCTTATACACGGTATAGGATTCCATGATTTGCTCCTTTCCGCCGTGTATTATACATCACCATTCACATACTTTGGAGTTGTCCCAACTATTCCTCGCCATCGCTGTCACCATTAATGATTGCCATCAGCGGGTCGTAGTCCGAATCGCGCTCCTCGTCCTCCTTGGCGAACCCCTTGATGATTTTCATCAGCGTGGTCACCGTGCGGTTGGCGCTGTCCGTGGTCTTGTTGTACTCGGTCACGGCGGGGTTGACGTAAATGTTGGCGCGCCCCTTCACGTACTCCTTGGTGACGAGTGTTCCCGTTTCCTTGATTGCCTTCTCAAGCTCGCCGAGGTTGCTCAGCTGCACCTGGTAACGCTTGAAGGTGGTCACGAAAAAGAAATTCGTCTGCACGCCAGTCTCTTCCGCAATGCGCAGAATCTCGACTGCCTGCTCGTTAAGGCTCTTCTTTGCCATGTTCGCTACCTCCGTTTTCTGTGTTGTCGCTTGGAATCTTCGGGAATGGACTCGCGCTCAGCTCGGTTCTCATCGTTCTTCCCAAGGTTCGCGACTATGCCGCGCTCGCGTTCCGACAACTCCCATACGTAATAAAGCTCCACGCTATCCGCGTTGGCAGCTTCGCGCGCCGCCGTCTCGGCTTCACGCGCCGCGCTCTCTGAGAGCAAGAACCCGTCGCCGTAAATTCCCTTCCCAACAGACTGCTGCGCATCCAAAGCGGAAATGCGCACCGCGTCCTCACGGCGAAGCCTGAAGTCCACGCCACGCAAGCCCCAGCGAGCAACCATGGCAGAAGTGATGACTTCGGGCGGATACGAGTATTTAGGCAGATTCTTCTTCTGATCACGGAGATTCTCGTCATTCGCCTGCCGCATAGCGGCTTCAAGTGCAGGTGCCGTCCTCACAATCAAATCTGGCTCCAGATTCGTGACGAACGACGTACACACTTTCGCGCCGTTCTCGTAGGTCACACTGCCACCACACGGCACGTAGCACACGCCATCGACACGGCTGAACAGCATCAGCGTAGGCGCGAAGAGGAAAAACCGAACGCCGTGCTCCTGGTAGAACCTCTCGATCTCCGAAAGAATCGAAAACGGCGGATTGTCCACGACGCAGCAGCCAGGCGCGTAATCCTCCGAACGGTAATCGCCGCCAGGATAAAACGGGCGCACCATGTCGCTGCGGTCAATCCCATACTCCTGCGACACCCACGCGGCCACAGCCTCATACACGTTATCGGGCGTATAGCAATCATCCGTGGTCTTCTTCGGCTTGAACTTGTCTACGAATTCGTTGTATTCGTCGTTGCCGTCTTCGTGCTCGTCGCCGTCCTTCGCATCACGGTCGAACCAGCCGCCAGCATCGGAATCCGCAGCATGAGTTTCGCCCCCGAGGTCAAGGTCGAAACAAAAATCGCCCATGTCGATATCGGCGATGCTGCCCAGCTCGATGTCGAGCTTGTCCATGTCCCATCCGGCAAGCTCTCCAGTCTTGTTGTCGGCCAGACGGAACGCCTTCACCTGCGCGGGCGTCAGATCGTCCGCCACGATTACGGGAACCTGCTTCAGGCCAAGCTTGTGCGCCGCATTCAGGCGTGTGTGGCCGTTGATGATTACGTTCTCGCCGTCAACGACGATGGGAACCTTGAAACCGAACTCCTTGATGCTCGCTGCCACGGCATCGACCGCGTTGTCGTTCAGTCGCGGGTTGTTCGCGTACGGAATCAGCGAATCCGTGTCCATGTAGGTTACTTTTGTCTTTTCCATGCTGTGATTGCTCCTTTCTCATGCATGGAGCGCCCGTTCTGAGCGCCCCTGTAGAAAACTTCCCGATAATCGGCCTTATTGAATGATAATCACGGTTTTTGGCCAATAAACCGCTGTTTTCCAAAAAAGCCCGGCAGCTTGGAAATTTAGTG
>ERZ1034901.1217-NODE-1217-length-18276-cov-13.569233_pt1 | contig 18276 bp, 19 predicted proteins | sample MGYA00520628_ERZ1034901 | MGnify/ENA primary metagenome ERZ1034901 (study PRJEB33766, sample SAMN09781783) | gut metagenome | biome: gut microbiome | host: Homo sapiens | place: Madagascar | study: EMG produced TPA metagenomics assembly of the PRJNA485056 data... | reverse complement strand
ATGCGCCGCGGCCACCTGTACAGCAAGGCCAAGGAGCTGGGCTGCAACAAGATCGCGCTGGGGCACCACTTCAACGATGTGATCGAGACCACCGTGATGAGCATGTTCTACGGCTCCCAGCTGCAGGCCATGCCGCCCAAGCTCCACAGCACCAGCTTCCCCGGCATGACGCTGATCCGGCCCATGTACTGCATCCGGGAGGAAGATATCCTCGCGTGGAAGCGCTACAACGAGCTGGAGTTCATCCAGTGCGCCTGCCGCTTTACCGAAAACTGCACCATGTGCGACAACGGCGGCGGCGGTTCCAAGCGGCAGGAGGTCAAGACTCTGCTGCGCCGCCTGAAGCGTGACAACCCCAACATCGAGAACAGCATCTTCCGCAGCATCCACGCCGTGGCGCTGGACACCATGCCGGGCTACAAGTCCGAGGGCGTGGAGCACAGCTTTCTTGAGCGGTTCAACGCCATGGAATCCCACGAAGAAGATTAAACCGTCCCTTTTCACCGCTCTCCCCTGCCCCTTCCGGGCGCGGGAGGGCGGTTTTGTTTTTGGCAGAGTGTCCGGAAACGCACCGTCCGTTTCGTGCAGAGCACCAAAGATTTTGCCATTTCTTGACAGTGTTCCCAAAGCGCGGTATCGTTGGGGCAGATAGGAAAGGAGTGGCATCCATGAATTCAAATCCTGCACTTGCCCACATCAGCGAGGATAAAGCCCGCGCACAAACCGTCTATGAACACCTTTCCGGCACAGCTGACCTGGCCGGAGAGTTTGCCGCACCCTTCGGCGCAACGGAGGAAGCCCGCTTCGTCGGCTGGCTGCATGATATCGGCAAATACAGCGCTGCCTTCCAGAAACGGCTGCTGGAAGACGGCCCCCGGGTGGACCACGCCACCGCCGGGGCGCAGGAAGCCATGAAATGCCGCCCGCCGCACCCGCAGGCGGCCTTTGCCGTTGCGGGCCATCACACCGGCCTGCCGGACGGCGGCAATCAGCGGAATGCGGACCCGGAGGACGGCACCCTGTTCGGCCGCCTGAAAAAGCCCGTGGAGCCTTACGGCGGCTGGCAGGAAGTGCCCCTGCCGCAAAGCGCCCCGCCCGCCTGGGCCAACCGCGACCTGCTGGATTTTGCCTTCTTCACCCGGATGCTCTACTCCTGCCTGGTGGACGCAGACTTCCTTGATACCGAGACCTTCATGAACGGCCGGGCCGCGCCCCGCGGCGGCGGCGAGGGCATCCCCGCCCTGCTGGAAAAGGCCCGGACACAGGCAGAGCGCTATCTCGGCGCGGAGAGCACCACCCCGGTCAGCCGCCAGCGCAACGCCGTGCTGCAAGCCTGTCTGGACAAAGGGGCCCACGGGCCGCAGGGGCTCTACACCCTCACTGTGCCCACCGGCGGCGGCAAGACCTTTGCGTCGCTGGCCTTCGCGCTGGAGCACGCCGCCGCGCAGGGCATGAAGCGGGTGATCTACGTCATCCCGTATATGTCCATCATCGACCAGACCGCTGCAAACTTCACAAAGCTTCTGGGGGAGGAAAACGTCCTTGCGGATTATTCCAGCGCCGAATACAAGACCACCAACACCGAAGACCTGACACCCGCCCAGTACCGCCAGCTGCTGGCCAGCGAAAACTGGGATGCGCCGGTCATCGTCACCACCGCCGTGCAGTTTTTCGAGTCGCTCTATGCCAACCGCAGCAGCCGCTGCCGCAAGCTGCACAACATCGCTGACAGCGTGATCATTTTTGACGAGGCGCAGACTCTGCCGCTGGACTCCCTCAAGCCCTGCATCAGCGCCATTGCCCAGCTGGTGCAGCATTACCACGCCACCGCTGTGCTGTGCACTGCCACCCAGCCTGCGCTGGAATCCCTTTTCAAGGAATTTGCCCCGGAACTGCGGATGCAGGAGATCAGCCCGGACACGGAAACGCTCTATGAGACCCTCCGCCGCACGACCATCCGGGACATTGGCACGCTGCCGCAGGAAGAACTTGCGGCGCAGCTGGCGGCCCTGCCGCAGGTGCTGTGCGTGGTGAACCGCCGCAAGACGGCGCAGGAACTGTATGCTGCCCTGCCCGAAGAAGGCAGTTTCTGCCTGACCACCCTGCTGTGCGCCGCAGACCGCCGCCGCCAGCTGGACGAGATCCGGCAGCGGCTGGCGGACGGCCTGCCCTGCCGGGTGGTGTCCACCTCGCTGATCGAGGCCGGTGTGGACGTAGACTTCCCCGCCGCCTACCGGGAACAGTGCGGGCTGGACTCGCTGCTGCAGACCGCCGGGCGCTGCAACCGCGAAGGCCGCCGCAGCGCGGCAGAGAGCCGGGTATCCTGCTTCCGGCTGGAAGGCTGCGCGGTGCCGCAGATGCTGCACCAGCATGTGCACGCCCTGCAGTATGCCGCCCGCTGCCATGAAAATGACTATGCGCAGCTCAACACCCCGGATGCCATCCGCACTTATTTTCAGGAGCTTTACTTTGCACGGGGTGCCGAGGCACTGGACAAAAAAGGCATTCTGGATGCGTTCCGCCACGGCATTTCCGGCTGTCAGTTCCCGTTTGCGCAGGTGGCCACGGAATTCCAGCTGATCGAAACGCCCACCCGCACGGTCTATCTGCCCATCGGCGAAGGGGAAGCACTCTGTGCCCAGCTGCGCAGCGGCATGGTCAGCCGCAGTTTGTACCGCCGTCTGGGCACCTACAGCGTGGCCTGCTATGCGCCGCAGTTTGAAAAGCTGGACGCTGCCGGGGCGCTGGAACTGCTGCCAGAAGGCAGCGCCATCCTGACGGACCTGAACCAGTACAGCGCCAAAACCGGCCTTGCGCTGGACGCGGAGACCGGCATTGGCCTGTTTTTCTGAGAAAAAACAGCTGAAAACAGATAGAAGTCCTGTGTATCGGACTTTTGTTCCGGTAGAATACAGACAAAGAGAGAAGCGGCCGGGCAGCTTCTTCCTTTGCGGGCATCTGCGCTGCACTCCCCATTTTGCGTCGCATACGCCAAACAAATTGACAGCTAGCTGCCTGTATGCCAAGATAAAGCCAAAGACCTTTTTCATGAAGCTTGAAACAGAAAGGAGTGAACGTTATGGCTAAGACAAGTTCCTGCCAGACTGCACGACCGGATTCAGAAAGGAGGCGGTACCCATGTCAATGCTGATCGAAGTGTGGGGCGATTACGCCTGCTTCAGCCGGCCCGAGATGAAGACCGAACGTGTGAGCTACGACATCATCACGCCGTCGGCGGCAAGAGGGTTGGTGGAAGCGATCTATTGGCACCCGGGCATGAAGTACCATATTGATCGCATCTACCTGCTGAACCCGGTGCGGTTCACCAACATCCGCCGCAACGAGGTCAAATCCACCCTGCTTTCCTCGGCGGCGCTCAGTGCGGCCAAGGGCGGTGCCGCGCCGGTGCTGTACACCTCGGCGGACATCCAGCAGCGGGCCGCGCTGGTGCTGCAGGATGTGCACTACGTCATCGAGTGCCACTTTACCATGACGGACAAGGCCGCACCCGGCGATAATCCCGGCAAGTTCCAGGACATCCTGCGGCGGCGGCTGAACAAAGGCCAGTGCTATCACCAGCCCTGTTTCGGCTGCCGGGAGTTCCCGGCCAACTTCCGCGAGTGGCACGCCGGGGAGCCCATCCCCGCCCTGCCCGTCACGCAGGACCTGGGCTTCATGCTCTACGACCTGGACTACGCGGACCCGGAAAACATCCAGCCCCAGTTCTTCCGGGCAAAGCTGGTGGACGGCGTGCTGGACTGCCGGAATGTGGAGGTGTTCACATGATCCTGCAAGCATTGACCGCCTACTATGAGCAGCTTTTACGGCAGGGCAAGATCGCCGCACCCGGCTGGGATGGTCATTTTAAGGTAAGCTATGAGCTGCGTCTGAATGACGCCGGGCAGCTGGTGGATGTCGTGGACCTGCGCGTCAGCGAGACCAAGGGCAAAAAGACGGTCATCGTCCCCCGGGAGCTGCGGGTACCCGCCCACGTCAAGCGTACCGTCGGCATCGCTGCCAACTTTTTGTGCGACAATTCGTCCTATCTTCTGGGTGCAGATGAAAAGGGCAAACCGGACCGCGCCAAACAGTGCTTCGAGGCCTGTGCCCAGCTGCACCATAAATTGCTGGACGGCGTGGACGACCCCGCCGCAAAAGCCATTCTGGCTTATTTTGACAGCTGGGACCCGGCGCAGGCGGCAGAACATCCCCTGCTGAACGCAGAATGGAAAGACCTGACCGGAAACACCAACCTGATTTTCGGTTACGAAGCGCCAGACCACCACCACATTCTCGCCAACGATGCCCCCGCCATTCAGGCGGCCTGGCAGGCCCACTATGGTACCGCAGACGCAGACGCCGCCACGATGCAGTGCCTGATCACCGGCAAGCAGGCCCCTGCCGCATTGGTGCACCCCGCCATCAAGGGCGTGATGGGTGCACAAAGCGCCGGTGCTGCGCTGGTCTCCTTCAACGCACCGGCCTTCTGTTCCTACGGCCACGAGCAGGGCGAGAATGCTCCCGTGAGTGAGTACGCCGCCTTTGCCTACACCACCGCCCTGAACCTGCTGATCGCAGACCGGAACCACTGCAAGCGCGTGGGTGACACCACCATCGTCTGCTGGGCCGAGAGTGCGGAGCCTGCGTATCAGGATGCGTTCAGCCTGTTCCTGTTTGGTGCAGAGGAAGCTTCCGGCATCAAGGAAACGGATGTGCAGGCGGCGCTCAGGCGGCTGGCCGCCGGGCAGACCGTGCCGTTCCTTGAAAAAGAGCTTGCGCCGGATCAGCATTTTTATGTGCTGGGGCTGGCCCCCAACGCCGCGCGGCTTTCCGTGCGTTTCTTCTTGCGGGATACTTTTGGAACCTTTGCCCGGAACCTGCAAAAACACGCCGACGCACTGGAGATCACCCGCCCGGCCTATGATAACCGCAAAACGCTGTCCGTCTGGGCACTGGCCATGGAGACCGTCAACCGCAAGGAACGCAGCCCCTCCCCCGCACCGCAGCTGGCCGGTGACCTGCTGCGTGCCGTGCTGACCGGCGGGCGCTACCCCGCCACACTGCTCAACGGCGTGACGATGCGCATCCGCGCCGAGCAGGACGTGACCCGCGGGCGCGCCGCCATTCTGAAAGCCTATTATCTGCGCAATTCCCCCACCGATCTGAACAAGGAGGTCTTTACTGTGAGCCTGAACGAAACCACCAATGTGCCCTACATTCTGGGGCGGCTGTTCTCTGTGCTGGAAGCGGTGCAGAGCGATGCCAACCCCGGCATCAACACCACCATCAAAGACCGGTATTTCAATTCCGCCTGTGCCACCCCGGCTCTTGTGTTCCCCACCCTGCTCAAGCTGGCACAGAAACATTTGCAGAAGCTGCCGGACGGCAAGGCGGTCTTTTACAACAAGCAGATCACCGAGCTGGCCGCCCTTGTGCCGGAAAGCGGCTTCCCCGCCCGGCTGAGCCTGCCGGAGCAGGGCAAGTTTGAGATCGGCTATTATCACCAGACCCAGAAACGCTTTGAGAAGAAAAACAAGGAGGAATAAACCATGTCTGAGCCCATCAAGAACCGCTACGATTTCGTCATTCTGTTCGACGTGGAAAACGGCAACCCCAACGGCGACCCGGATGCCGGCAACATGCCCCGCATCGACCCGGAGACCGGTTACGGCCTGGTGACGGACGTCTGCCTCAAGCGCAAGATCCGCAACTATGTGGAAACGCTGAAAGAGGATGAAGACGGCTACCGCATCTACATCAAGGACGGCGTGCCCCTGAACCGCAGCGATGCTGCAGCCCTGACCGCCTGCGGCCTTGCCCCGGACGAAGACCTGAAAAAGGCCAAGAGATCCGACCCGGATATCGACCGCAAACTGCGGGATTATATGTGCGCGAATTTCTACGATATCCGCACCTTTGGCGCCGTGATGACCACCTTTGTAAAGGGCGCGCTGAACTGCGGTCAGGTGCGCGGCCCGGTGCAGCTGAGCTTTGCCCGCTCGGTGGACCCCATTCTGCCGCAGGAAGTCACCATCACCCGCGTGGCCATCACTACCGAAGCCGACGCCGAAAAGAAGGGCACCGAGATGGGCCGCAAGCACATCGTGCCGTACGGCCTGTACCGCGCCGAGGGTTACGTTTCGGCCAATCTGGCCCGCAAGACCACCGGCTTCTCGGAGGATGACCTGCAGCTGCTGTGGCAGGCCATCCTGAACATGTTTGAGAACGACCACAGCGCCGCCCGCGGCAAGATGGCCGTGCGGGAGCTGATCGTATTCAAACACGATTCCGAACTGGGCAACGCCCCCTCCTACAAGCTGTTTGATGCCGTTAAAGTCCAGCGGAAGGAGGATGTCATCGCGCCCCGCAGCTATCAGGATTACACCGTTACCGTTGCGGACACCCTGCCGGACGGCGTGACCTGCGAGAGGTTCAACTGATGGACGCGCCGGACGACTACCTGCTGATGTCCGGCATCCAGCACTTTGCCTTCTGCCGCCGTCAGTGGGCATTGATTCACCTGGAGCAGCAGTGGGCGGAAAATCTGCGCACCACCGAAGGGCAGCTGGACCACGCCCGCTGCCACGACGACACCCAGACCGAGCGCCGCAAAGATCTGCTCATCACCCGTGGAATGTGGGTGGTCAGCCATCGGCTGCGGATGTCCGGCAACTGCGACGTGGTGGAATTTCGGGCCAGCGAGGCGGGCATTTCCTTGCAGAGTGCCCCCGGCTTCTGGCAGCCATATCCGGTGGAGTATAAACACGGGCACGCCAAGGAGACCGACGCCGACCGGCTGCAGCTCTGCGCCCAGGCCATGGCGCTGGAGGAAATGCTGGTGTGCCGCATCCCGGAAGGTGCGCTGTATTACTGCGAGACCAGGCGCCGGGAGGTGGTGCCGTTCACGGAAGAACTGCGCGCCGCCACCCAGCGCATGGCCGACGAAATGAACCAGTATTTCGCCCGCGGCTACACCCCCAAAGTGAAGCCCGGCAAGCACTGCAGCGCCTGCTCGCTGAAGGAGCTCTGCCTGCCCGTGCTCTGCCGGAACGCGGACGCAAAGGCCTATCTGCGCAGCCACCTGGACGAAGCGGCCACGGAGGTGACATCATGCGGCAATTCCTGAACACCCTGTTCGTGCTGAACGAAAGCGCCTACCTCTCGCTGGACGGCGAAAATGTGGTCGTCAGCTGCGACAAGGCCGAAGTCGGCCGAGTGGCGCTGCACACGCTGGAAAGCATCCTCTGCTTCAGCTACGCCGGTGCCTCCCCCGCCCTGATGGGCAAGTGCGGCCGTCTGGGCATCGACCTGTGCTTTTTCTCACCGCAGGGGCGCTTTCTGGCCCGCACGGTGGGCGAGGAACGCGGCAATGTTCTGCTGCGGCAGACGCAGTATGAAGTTTCTGCCAGCGAGGCCCGCAGCTGCGCCTACGCCCGCAATTTCATCCTGGGCAAGGTTTACAATGCCCGCTGGGTGCTGGAGCGTGCCACCCGCGACCACCCCCAGCGGGTGCCGGTGGAGCAGCTCAAGCAGACCAGCGCACAGCTGGCCGCCGCACTGCCGCTTTTGGAGACCTGCGAAGATTTAGAGCAATTGCGCGGTCTGGAAGGCGAGGCGGCGCAGCGGTATTTCGACCGGTTCCATGCGCTGATCCTGCAGCAGAAAGAAGATTTTGCTTTCACCTCCCGCAGCCGCCGACCGCCGCGGGACAACGTGAACGCGCTGCTGTCGTTCGCGTATTCCCTGCTGGCCAACGATTGTGCCGCCGCGCTGGAAGGGGTCGGGCTGGACCCTTATGTGGGCTTCCTGCACCGCGCCCGCCCCGGACGGCGCAGCCTGGCGCTGGACCTGATGGAGGAACTGCGTGCCGTCTACGCGGACCGGTTCGTGCTCTCCTGCATCAACCAGAAGGTCGTAAACGCGAAACAGTTTGAAAAGCAGGAAAACGGTGCCGTTCTGCTGACCGAGGACGGCCGCCGCGCCTTCCTGCACGCCTGGCAGCTGAAAAAGCGGGAGGTCATCACCCACCCCTTTCTGAAAGAAAAGCTCAGCTGGGGGCTTGTGCCCTATGTGCAGGCGCTGCTGCTGGCACGGACTTTGCGGGGCGATCTGGACGTATATCCGCCGTTTTTCTGGAAGTGAGGTGCTGTTCATGCTGGTTCTCATCACCTACGACGTCAACACCGAAACGCCTGCAGGCCGCAAGCGCCTGCGCAAGGTGGCGAAGAAATGCGTCAACCACGGCCAGCGGGTGCAGAACTCGGTGTTCGAGTGCCTGCTGAACGCTTCGCAGTACGCCGTTTTGAAGGCCGAGCTGACCGCGCTGATCGACCCTGCACTGGACAGCCTGCGGTTCTATCAGCTGGGCAACAACTACCAGAGCAAGGTGGAGCATGTCGGCCTGCACCCCGATTTTGCGCAGGATGACGTGTTGATGTTCTAGCATCCCCCGCCGTGCGAGGCACAAGCACCCATGGTTTCCCCGGGCGCTTCGCACTGCAAAAACAGACACCTTAGCACGATTTGTTTTGCATTTCGCCGGAGCCTTCGTAAAGTTCCTTTTCAAATTGTGCACAAGTGTGTATAATGGAACAAACGTGGTGGATTTTTTCGCCGCTTTTGCTGTCGCCCTCCTCGCGGAGGGCGTGGATTGAAATTGGTAGCCAAGCTGACAGATTGCGCTGTTCACACCGTCGCCCTCCTCGCGGAGGGCGTGGATTGAAATAACAGATGCAGTTTACTCAGGAGCACTTTATCCGGTCGCCCTCCTCGCGGAGGGCGTGGATTGAAATATTGAAGCGTGAAGCTGATGCACTCTCTAATGAGTCGCCCTCCTCGCGGAGGGCGTGGATTGAAATTATCTTTGCCGGTGAATGGGTTACAACGCACTTGGTCGCCCTCCTCGCGGAGGGCGTGGATTGAAATTGCATAATATTGACCAGAATCATCTACGGTATCAGTCGCCCTCCTCGCGGAGGGCGTGGATTGAAATGTCTCCGGCAACTACGACGGCGGGACGTATGCCGTCGCCCTCCTCGCGGAGGGCGTGGATTGAAATGTCTCCCACGCGGGCGGTGCGTGGCTCGACCTGAAGTCGCCCTCCTCGCGGAGGGCGTGGATTGAAATAACGTACAGCATGACATGAGGGTCGCCCGCATGAAGGTCGCCCTCCTCGCGGAGGGCGTGGATTGAAATCAAGATTATGGTGGGCAGCGGCACTATCCCGGATGGTCGCCCTCCTCGCGGAGGGCGTGGATTGAAATCTGAAGGAAGCGCAGAAGCTCGTGGATGCCCACAGGTCGCCCTCCTCGCGGAGGGCGTGGATTGAAATTCTGCATTGCGCAGCGGGGTCAGCATGGCCTTTGTCGCCCTCCTCGCGGAGGGCGTGGATTGAAATCCCACGCCCTTCCCGCCGTAGTCCTGCTGGTACAGTCGCCCTCCTCGCGGAGGGCGTGGATTGAAATTGAACCAAAAGACCTACAAGCCCAGCGGCTTCGAGTCGCCCTCCTCGCGGAGGGCGTGGATTGAAATTTGAACGTCTCCACAGCAGCGGCCAGCTCCTCCGGGTCGCCCTCCTCGCGGAGGGCGTGGATTGAAATACTGTCATGCGGCGGCGGAGCTTTGCGGTTTTGAGGTCGCCCTCCTCGCGGAGGGCGTGGATTGAAATCGCATGGACGGAAGCCTGGGAGAAGGCCAAAAGAAGTCGCCCTCCTCGCGGAGGGCGTGGATTGAAATCCAATGAGGAAATGAGCATTGTCGCCAAGGCGCTTGGTCGCCCTCCTCGCGGAGGGCGTGGATTGAAATCTGAGCGTGAGCGGGATGCTTGCCGATAGCAAGCAGTCGCCCTCCTCGCGGAGGGCGTGGATTGAAATAATGATTCTGTCGAGCCATGCCATGCGCTTTATCGTCGCCCTCCTCGCGGAGGGCGTGGATTGAAATTTGACCTGCATATTTTGAATAGCCGCAATATGTTGGTCGCCCTCCTCGCGGAGGGCGTGGATTGAAATTGGAGTGGTGGCGGGATGGTTTTGGTGCTGCTCTCGTCGCCCTCCTCGCGGAGGGCGTGGATTGAAATTGAAAGCGGTTGAAGCACTGGACGTTGTTGCAGAAGGTCGCCCTCCTCGCGGAGGGCGTGGATTGAAATTTAACAGTAGCCTTGTAGCCCAGCCGGATACCGCGTCGCCCTCCTCGCGGAGGGCGTGGATTGAAATAGGTAGGTGGTGCTGGGGTACTGGCCCGGCGTGGGTCGCCCTCCTCGCGGAGGGCGTGGATTGAAATTTTTTGCCGCAGTGAAAGCGGCACTGAACTAAGGGTCGCCCTCCTCGCGGAGGGCGTGGATTGAAATTACGGCGCGGCCACCAGCAAGCCCGCTCTGGACAGTCGCCCTCCTCGCGGAGGGCGTGGATTGAAATTCAAAAATGCCAGCAGCAAAAAGGAGTTACAGTTCAGTCGCCCTCCTCGCGGAGGGCGTGGATTGAAATAAAGAACGTGGGAACTGGCCGTATGCCTTGCAGCGTCGCCCTCCTCGCGGAGGGCGTGGATTGAAATCGTGGCTTCCAACGTGGCCCTGACCCACACCGTGGTGTCGCCCTCCTCGCGGAGGGCGTGGATTGAAATACCTGTGCTTGTCACAAGCCCGCCCATGGACGTGGTCGCCCTCCTCGCGGAGGGCGTGGATTGAAATATCGTGGGTTATGCCATGGAGAGCGCGACCGCCGGTCGCCCTCCTCGCGGAGGGCGTGGATTGAAATTTTGCATCCATAGAGATACTTCCTTTCGTCAGTGTCGCCCTCCTCGCGGAGGGCGTGGATTGAAATTATGAGCGGCTGGCAGACGTGACCCGTCAGCTGAAGTCGCCCTCCTCGCGGAGGGCGTGGATTGAAATTCCCCTCAGAGTATACCATAGACTGCGACTGCCGTCGCCCTCCTCGCGGAGGGCGTGGATTGAAATTGCCTGTCAGCTGGCGGCGGAATCTGCGCCGGGCGTCGCCCTCCTCGCGGAGGGCGTGGATTGAAATCGCTTCCCGGTCTGCTACGACAGCCACATCTACGGGTCGCCCTCCTCGCGGAGGGCGTGGATTGAAATCCCGCCCCCGCAGGGGACGGGGCGGGCGGCGGCACGTCGCCCTCCTCGCGGAGGGCGTGGATTGAAATTATGGCGCTGGCTATGAGCTTGACGAGCGAGGGCGGTCGCTCTCCTCGCGGAGATTGCGGATTGAAATGCGCTCGGTGGAGCGCGAGGAACGCCACCTGCGGGTTCGCCCTCCCCGTGGAGGGCGTGGGTTGAAATATGTGTCAGCATAACGCAGATTAGATGGTTCCCGGTCGCTCTCCCCACGGAGGGCGTGAGTTGAAACGCTCCCCGCACAGATACGTTGCATGGCATCGTCCACCGCCTGTTCCGGGCCCATTCGGGGCGGGCGGAAAGGCCTTCACGGGCAAGAAAAAACCACGGTGCATCTCTGCACCGTGGTTTTTTGCGGCGGCATATTGAACTGCCGGGCGTATGAATTTTGCTTTTCTGCCTTGTCCGGCAGCGGGCTTTCGTCTGCGATCAGCGCTTCTTCTGGGTGCCCTTGCCCACCGGGCCGCGGGGGCGGCGCTCGGCGGCCTTGGACTGCAGCGCGGCGCTGCGGGTCTGGGCGCGGCCCTTGGCAGCGGCGGCACGCAGGCCGTTGATCTCGGCCTTGGTCAGCTCGCGGTAGGTGCCGGGCTTGAGCATACCCAGCTTGACGACACCCTCAGCGTTGCGCTTCAGGCGCACCACCTCAAGGCCCACGGTCTCACACATGCGGCGGATCTCGCGGTTCTTGCCCTCTTTCAGGGTCATCTCCATAACGGTGCGGCCCGGCTCGTCGGTGACGACGTTGATGGCGCAGGGCATGGTCTTGGTGCCGTCGTCCAGCACAACGCCGCTGCTCAGCTTCAAGATCTGGCTTTCATCGGCACGGGGCTGCACGGTGACGCGGTACAGCTTGGAGATGCCGCCGGACGGATGGGTGACGGCCTGCGCAAAGGCACCGTCGTTGGTCATCAGCAGCAGGCCCTCGCTGTCCTTATCCAGGCGGCCCACCGGGTACAGGCGGGCGGGAATGTCGCTCACCAGCTCCATGACCGTCTTGCGGCCCAGCTCGTCGCTGGCGGTGGTCACATAGCCGCGGGGCTTATACAGGGCCAGATAGTACAGCTGCTGGTCCTTTTTGATATAGATGCGCTCGTCATCCACATGCAGCACATCGCGGTTGGGGTCCATTTTGTCGCCCACCTTCACGGGGTGGCCGTTGACCTTCACGCGGCCCTCGGCAATGATCTGCTCGGCTGCGCGGCGGCTGCACAGACCCTGCTCCGCCATGATCTTCTGAATACGTTCTTCTGCCATAATCAAAACTCCTTGTGCGCCTCCCGGCGCTCAAAATGCGCACTGCTCCCCTGTTTTGAGGCACAGGTGCGCCTGTATCAAAAACTGCGGGTCGGAAGCCCGCAGTTACGGCTTGGGTTTACTGCTCTGCCGGAGCAGCAGGTTCTTCTTTCTTCTCGTCCTTCTTGACCATAGATGCCAGCTTGTCCACCAGCTCCGGCAGCATGGTCAGGGCACGGTCGATGGTATTGGACGTATCCGACAGCTGAATGGTGCGCACGCAGCCATCCTTCACCACGAGGAAGGCCACGGGCTGGATGTTCACGCCTGCGCCGGAACCGCCGCCGAACAGGTCCTTATTGGCGGCGTTCTTGCCGTCGAAATCGGCGCCGCCGGATGCAAAACCAAAGCTGACCTTGGACACCGGCAGGATGGTGGTGCCGTCCTCGGTGGTGATGGGCTTGCCGATAATGGTGTTGGAATCCACCATCTGGTGAATTTTCTCCATGGTAACGTTCATCAGGCCCTGAATGGGATGCTCAGCCATAAAACAGCTCTCCTTTATCATTCAATTCGGGCGGTTCGCCCGTTGTCTGCAGATTCCGATACACTTATAGTGTACCACATTATAAGAAGATGTCCAATACTTTTTTGCGCCAGAACTCATACAAAACGCGCACCGCCGCAATGACGATGAACAGCGCCTGCGCGCTGATACGGCAGGACACCCGGTCTTCCACGGCAGGCTGCCCGCTGCCGAAGTCCGGCAGGATGCGCAGCTCGTCGAACTGCAGCCAGATGAAGCGGTCCAGCACGCCCAGCACCGGGTACAGCCAGGCCTGCAGTTTGCCATAGCTGCGGGCGGCGTCAGCGGGGTCGGCCCCGCGCACACCGAGACGCACCTGGATCTTTGTGAAGCGCAGGGCACCGAACACGGCCTTCATCAGGGTGCCCGCACCTTTCAGCATGGTGCAGACGATCTCCAGCGTGATCTTTGCCTTTTTGCGCGGCTCCTTGGGCTTGTTTGCCCTGGCGGCATCGGCGGCGGCCTTTTTGCGGGCCTTTTCCTCCGCTTTTTTCCGCTTGCGCTCGGCCCGCCAGGCGGCGAACTTTGCTTTGATCTTACCGAAGCCTTTCGGCGGCTCCGGGTTTTCCGGCGCGGGGGGCGGCTCCGGCTTCGGGTACTGGAACACCGGGAAGGTGATGCCCAATGCACCGGCCTTCACCGTCAGCGTGCCGTGCTCCCAGCACACATCGGCGCAGAAGGGGCAGAGCAGCAGCAGTGCGGCCAGCACCAATATGACCAACAGCAGGATGCCGACGGCCTTTAACAGAAAGAGCAGCACCGTGCCCAGCGCAGCGAAGAATGCTCCCATGCGTCACCCCTCCCCTTCCTGCGGTGCTGCGCCGCTTTGTTCCGGCGCCTGCGGGCCGTGCACCGGCGGCAGGTCGGCCAGGCTGGAAAGGCCGAACACCCGCAAAAAGGTGTCGGTGGTGCGGAAGCTCACCGGGCGGCCCGGCAGATCGAGACGGCCCGCTTCTTCGATGAGGCCCTTTTCCAGCAGGCCCGACACGCTGGACGAGGAGTCCACACCGCGCACCTGCTCGATGAAGGCACGGGACACCGGCTGATTGTAGGCGATGACGGTCAGTGTCTCCATGGCGGCAGGGCCCAGCGGCACAGCGCGGCGGCTGTCCAGCACGCGGCGCACGCAGTCGGCCCACTCGGTCTTGGTGGCCAGCTGCCAGCGGGTGTTCAGGTGCAGCAGGCACAGGCCGCTGTCCTCCCGGGTATAGCGCTCCCTCAGAGCTTCCAGCGCGGCTTCCACGCTGAGCTGCGGCAGCTGCACCGCCTGCGCCAGCTTGTCCGCACTGATGGGTTCCCCACAGGCAAACAGCATGGCCTCCACGGCGGCACGGATCTGTTTCTGGTTCATTTCGTCTCCTTATCGCGTTGGATGCGGCCCCGCTGCATGGTCAGGCCGCCTGCGTCGTCCAGCGTCACGCGGCCGCCGCGCACCAGCTCCAGCAGGGCCAGAAAGGTGGCCACATTGGTGCTGCGGGTCTGCTGGCGGCTGAACAGCTGGCTCATCTTCGCCGCCGTACCGCCGATGAGCTGCCGCAGGATGTACACCACCCGGCTGGTGACTGACACCACCGGCGCGGTGACCAGCGGTTCAAACTGCTGCTGAGTCGGCTCCCGGCGCAGCCGGGTGCGGCCCGCAAGGGCTTCCCAGTAGTCGGCCAGCACCTGCGGCGCGTGGTGCAGGTCGTAGGTGGTGTCGAACTCCATCTCCATGGGCGGGCGCACGAACACCGGGGCGGCCTCGGCTTTTTCGCGCAGCAGCGCGGCCATGCGGCGGCACTGGTCGTACTCGATCAATTGGCCGGTGAACTCCTGCTTCATGCGCTCGCCTTCTTCGCTGCGGGGCAGCAGCAGGTAACTTTTCATCTCCACCAGCCGCGCGGCCATTTCAATGAAAGCACTGGCGGCTTCCGGGTCCGGGTCGGCCTGCTCCACGGTGCGGGTGTACTGGTCGATCAGTTCCAGAATGGGGATGTTGTGCAGGTCCATCTTATGTTTGGCCACAAGCGCCAGCAATAATTCCAGCGGGCCGTCAAAATCTTCCAGATGGAAGGTCATTTCCTCTGCCAAAGCTCACATCACCGTCCCGATGCCGGCATAGTAGATGGAATAGGCCAGCTTGTCAATATAGCCGGTGCCCGCGCTCAGCAGGCTCCACACCGCGTTGTTCAGGTAGTACAGCGGGGTATCCAGTGCGCCGAACCACACCGCCGCCAGCAATGCGATCATGATATAACGCTCATATTTCATCAGGCCGAAATACACCCGCTGGGGCAGCACCACCAGCAGGATGCGGCTGCCGTCCAGCGGCGGCACCGGGATGAAGTTGAACACCGCAAGGCTCACGTTCATGAGCACAAGGTACTGCAGGAACATGGCAATGTAAATGGTGGCGGTGTTCACCGGGGCCCAGTAGTACATGACCTTCCACACCACCATGCCCACATAGGCCAGCAGGATGTTCGCCGCCGGGCCCGCCAGTGCAGTGAGGGCCATGCCCCACTTGGGATTTTTGAAGTTGCGGGGATTGGTGGACACCGGCTTTGCCCAGCCCACGCCTGCGAACACCATGCACAGGGTGCCCAGCAGGTCAAAGTGGGCGAAGGGGTTCAGCGAAAGACGGCCTTCCCGCTTTGCGGTGGGGTCGCCCAACAGCCAGGCGGCCAGCGCGTGGCCTGCCTCGTGGAAGGGGATGGCCACCAGCGCCACCAGCGCACGGATGAGATAATAGATGCCCTGAGAGGTCATTCGATATTCCTGCCTTTTTTCAGTATCTCATATATAATACTATCTTTTTGCCCTGCACACAAGCCCTCGGCAAAAAACACGGATATTTTTTGAAAAAAGGCTTGCATTTTGCCCGGCAATCTGTTACAATAGTCAAGCTGATTATTTTGATTCCTTACTTCACTGCAGGAGGTGCAAGTACCATGGCTAAATGTGAATGCTGCGGCAAGGGTGTGACCTTTGGTATCAAGGTCTCTCACTCTCATCGTCGTTCCAACCGTACCTGGAAGCCGAATGTCCGTCGTGTCAAGGCGGTCGTTGAGGGTTCTCCCAAGTACGTCTACGCATGCTCCCGTTGCCTGCGCGCTGGCAAAGTTACCCGCGCTGTCTAATTTGGTGTATGTGGCCGGTCACTTTGTCGAGTGGCCGGCTTTTTTTGTTGCCGAAATGGCCGGTAAGGAGGAAAAACGCAATGAATCTCCCCAATGACCCCATCATGCTTTTGAGCGTCGTGAACCTGAAACTGCGTGATTTTTACAAAGACCTCGATGCACTGTGCGATGACATGGACGCCGACAAGGCAGACCTGTGCGCAAAGCTGAAAGCTGTAGGCTACGAGTACGACGCCCAGCGCAACCAGTTCGTGTGATCTTTCCCCCAAAAGCTTTCTCTAAATTGCGAACGACCGGCACCGGTGCGCAGCGACTGTGCCCGGGCCGGTGAATATAGAATGAAGGAGTGCTTGATTTTTTATGATCCAGGGTACCTATTACAAAGAGTGGAGCCGCGTGCTCGGCCGCGATATGGAGTTCAAGGTGTACGGCACCGCCGGTGTGCCGGTGCTGGCGCTGCCTGCCCGCGGCGGCCGCTTTTATGATTGGGAGAACAACGGCATGCCGGACGCCATCGCCCAGCTGCTGAACGAAGGCAAGGTGCAGCTGTTCTGCGCCGACAGCATCGACGGTGAGGCCGTGCTGAACGGCGACATCCCTGTGCGCCGCCGCGCCGAGATGGAGGAAAAGTACTTCGTCTACCTGACCGCCGAGCTGGCTCCCCGTGTGCTGGCCCTGAACGAGGCCGAAAAGGACACGAAACTGTGGTGCGTGGGCATCGACCTGGGTGCCGTGCACGCCGTGAACTGCCGCCTGCGCCGCCCGCAGCAGTTCGCCGGTGCCATCGGCCTTTCCGGCATCTACGACCTGACCCGCTTCTGGGGCAGCGAAGCCGACGACCTGGTGCTGCGCGCTTCTCCCCTGCAGTACCTGACCGAAAAGGGCATCGCCAACAAGCTGGCCCTGGCCAAGGCCGAGGAGAACAGCCTGATGCTCTGCGCCGGTCAGGGTGCCTACGAAGGCGACGCACTGGCCGACACCCAGGCGCTGGCCGATGTGCTGAAGGCCGAAAAGCTGCCCGCCCATGTGGAGCTGTGGGGCGGCGATGTCTCCCACGAGTGGTACTGGTGGGGCAAGATGCTGGGCCTGTTCGTGCCGCGGATTCTGGAAAAGTAATTCTTCCATCCGCTCTATATGCAAAGAGGAAACGTCTCAACGAGCGTTTCCTCTTTTTGTTTTGTCTGCGATTCTGCTGCCGCCTCTCCCAAAGGGAGAGGCATGCGCACGGCCGAAATGTTCTTGGCTCCCCCTTTGGGGGAGCTGGCGCGAAGCGCCTGAGAGGGCGTGCGCTGGAAAGGAGCAATATACCCCGCCGCCCTATTTGTGAAAATTTTCATTCCCTACTTGATTTATCGGATATCCCGTGCTATACTCATACCGTAAGAATGATACCCCCACAGGGTAAAAGGAGATTTTTATGAGTAACGAGAAAAAGTCCTGCTGCTGTTGCAGCGAAGCGTCCGCCCCCGAAACGTCTGCTGCCGAGGTGTCCGCACCCGCCGCTGCAGACTGCTGCGCGCAGGCCGAAACCGAACCTGCCGCCTGCTGCCGCCACAAGGACCGCACCCCCGCCGAGCACAAAGCTCTGCTGAACCGGCTGAGCCGCATCGAGGGCCAGGTGCGCGGCATCCGCGGCATGGTGGAAAAGGACGCCTACTGCGTGGACATCCTTGTGCAGGTGGCTGCGACCACCTCGGCGCTGAACAGCTTTGCCAAGGAGCTGCTGGCCCAGCACATCGGCACCTGCGTGGCCGATGACCTGCGCGCGGGCGGCGAGGAAAAGCTGGATGAGCTGCTCTGGCTGCTGCCCAAGCTCATGAAATGACCCTTCCCTGCACATACTCGATAGCGGAGTGAGTTTTTATGGAACAATTCAATGTTACCGGCATGAGCTGCGCGGCCTGCTCTGCCCGGGTGGAAAAGGCCGTGAGCAAGGTGCCCGGCGTGACGAGCTGCTCGGTGAGCCTGCTGACCAACTCCATGGGCGTGGAGGGCACCGCCTCTGCCGCCGACATCATCAAGGCCGTACAGGACGCAGGCTATGGTGCCAGCCCCAAGGCTGCGGGCGGCGCAGCGGCCGCTTCCAGCACCAATGCCGATCTGGACGCCCTGGCCGACCATGAAACGCCCAAGCTCAAGCGCCGCCTGATCGCATCGGTGGGCTTTCTGCTGGTGCTGATGTACTTCTCCATGGGCCACATGATGTGGGGCTG
>ERZ1034901.1216-NODE-1216-length-18284-cov-24.277360_pt1 | contig 18284 bp, 17 predicted proteins | sample MGYA00520628_ERZ1034901 | MGnify/ENA primary metagenome ERZ1034901 (study PRJEB33766, sample SAMN09781783) | gut metagenome | biome: gut microbiome | host: Homo sapiens | place: Madagascar | study: EMG produced TPA metagenomics assembly of the PRJNA485056 data... | reverse complement strand
GGAATGATGTTATCAGATGCAGCGTATGGAGCAGTTGTTGCAATTGTGTGTGCGATTCTTGTGAAGAAATATCCAAGAATGTCACAGAGCATGGCAAAATCTTTGAAACTGTTTTTCTACTGTGGAGTATCTACACTTGTATGGGGCGTTCTGTTTGGAGGATATTTTGGAAATATCGTAGACATTGTTTCAGAAAAATTCTTCGGACATACGGTAACAGTTCCGGCACTTTGGTTTGTTCCATTGAATGATCCAATGAAACTTCTGGTTTATTCTTTGTTATTTGGAACAATTCATTTGTTCGTAGGACTTGGAATTAAAGGTTATCTGTGTTTAAAAGATGGTAAGGTTGTAGATTTTATCTGTGACGTTGTACTTTGGTTTGTGATGCTGATCGGGTTGATCCTGATGCTGCTTCCAAGTGACATTTTCGCATCGATCGCACAGACTACGATCGTGTTCCCTGCAGCTTTGAACACTGCTGCAAAAGTGATGGCTGCGGGTGGAGCAATCGGTATTGTGCTGATGTCAGGAAGAGCAAACAAGAATCCGGCGCTTCGGCTTGCGCTTGGAGCGTATGATTTGTATAACGTGACAGGATGGCTCAGTGACGCATTGTCCTATTCAAGACTTCTTGCACTTGGACTTGCAACAGGAGTTATCGCATCCGTTATCAATCAGATGGGAGCGATGCTTCCAAACAATGTGATCGGTGTGATTCTTTTCATTGTGATCTTCATTGTGGGACACGTATTGAACCTGGCGATCAATCTGCTGGGAGCTTATGTACACACAAACCGTTTACAGTTTGTGGAATTCTTCGGTAAATTTTATGAAGGCGGCGGAAAAGCATTCGAGCCTTTTAAAGAAAATACGAAATATGTTGATGTTAAGGAGGAAACAACATTATGAATATAGCAGGTGAACTTGGAGTTGTATATGGATTATTAGGCGCAGCAATCGCAGTATTATTCGCAGGTGCAGGATCTGCGTTAGGTGTAGGTATCGCAGGACAGGCAGCATCAGGTGTTGTAACAGAAGACCCGAGCAAATTCGCTAAAGTACTTATCATGCAGCTGCTCCCAGGTACACAGGGACTGTATGGATTGCTTGTTGGATTTATTACACTTTCTAAAATTGGTATTCTCGGCGGTGGCGGAGTAGAAGTTAGCGTTCAGTCAGGACTTATGATCCTTGCAGCTTGTCTCCCAATCGGTATCGTTGGACTGATCTCAGGTATCGCACAGGGAAAGACAGCAGCAGCTTCTATCGGAATCGTTGCAAAGAAACCAGAGCAGTTTGGTAAAGCAATGCTGTTCCCGGCAATGGTTGAGACATATGCGATCCTGGCTCTTCTGATTTCCTTCCTCGCAGTAAGTGGTATCCAGCTGTAAGAAATAAATAAAAAGGAGAGCGTGGAGATGAGTGGACTTGACAAAATGAAAGCGCAGATAATCGCAGAGGCGCAGGACAATGCAAAAGAGATACTCGCACAGGCACACGCACAGGCGGATTCTATAATTGGGGAAGCAAAAGCACAGGCAGAGAAAGATGCACGGAAGATTGTCGCACAGGCAGAAGCCAGAGCAGAAGATTCTGTGAAACGCCTGGCCTCTTCATCAGATATGAGAAAGCGCAAGGCAGTACTTGAGGCGAAACAGGAAGTGATCAGTGAAGTTCTTGAAGATGCTTACAAAGCAGTCGGAGAGCTTGATGATGCAGCTTATTTTGCAATGCTTGAAAAGGTTCTTGAGAAGTATGTACTTCCGGAAGAAGGAAGCATCTGCTTTACAGAGAAAGACAGAAAACGTATGCCTCAGGGGTATATGGAAAAAGTATATGAAACAGCGAAGAAGAAAGGCGGAAGCCTGGAACTTACAGAGACAGTGCCGGACGGAATGGATGGGGGATTTATTCTGACCTATGGCGGCATCGAAGAAAATTGTACGATCAAAGCGTTGTTTGATGCAAAAAGAGAAGAGTTATCAGATAAAGTGAACCGGCAGCTGTTTACAACAGTGTAGCCGCAAGGAGGGATAATCTTGAGTAAGACAAAATATACCTATGCGGTTGCCAGAATCCGTGCACTGGAAGTCTCTCTTTTAACGAATGCAGTGATTGAACAGCTTCTTGCGTGCAAGAGTGCAGAACAGGCTCTACAGCTTCTGGTTGAAAAGGGCTGGGGAGATCTGACAGCAGGAACGTTGGATGCAGATGAAGTTCTGAATAAGGAAGAAGAGAAGATGTGGCAGACAATCCGTGAGGTGGCACCGGATATGCATGTATTCGATGTTCTGTCCCTTCCAAAGCTTTATCACAATCTGAAAGCAGCGATCAAAGAAGTGTGTACGGAAGTAGAGAATAAAAATATCTTCTATGATGATTGTGAGATTTCTGGAGAAGAAATGTATGCAATTGTTCAGAACAAAGAGTTTGATAAGCTGCCGGGAAAAATGCCGGCAACAGCAAGAGAAGCATTTGATACTCTGCTTCACACAAGAGACGGACAGTTGTGTGATCTTATTATTGATCGCGCAACACTGGAAGCTATGCTGGAAGCAGGGAAAAAATCAGGTGAGAAGATCATTGAAGAGTATGCACAGACAGCAGTTGCAATCGCTGATATTAAGATTGCAGTAAGATCTCAGAAGACAGGAAAAAATGCAGATTTCATGAAGAAGGCAATGGTGAATTGTTCCGAGATCAATGTGGATCAGCTGACACAGGCAGCATTGGCCGGTGCGGAGGAGATCGCACAGTATCTGGAAGGAACATCTTATCGTGAAGGTGCCGATGCACTGCGTATATCACCGTCTGCATTTGAACGCTGGTGTGATAATAAAATGACAGATTCCATGAGGTCACAGAAATACGAATCATTTTCTGTTGGACCGCTTCTGGCCTATCTGTTAGCCAGACAAAATGAGATCAAGACAGTACGGATTATACTGACCGGAAAGCAGAATGAATTTCCGGATGAAGCAATCCGGGAAAGGATAAGGGAGATGTATGTATAAGATTGCAGTAATGGGCGATTATGACAGTATCTATGGATTTGCCACCCTCGGTCTTAGCATCTGCCCTGTGAAGGACCGGGATGAGGCGAAGACAAAGCTTCGCCAGCTTGCAGAAGGAAATTACGGCATTATCTATATTACAGAGGCTGTGGCTGCACAGATTCCGTCAGAAATCAACAAGTACGGTGAGCAGACATTTCCGGCGATTATTCAGATCCCGGGTGTGTCGGGGAATACAGGAGCCGGAGTTGAAGGCGTGAAGAAGACAGTTGAGCAGGCCGTCGGATCAGATATTCTGTTTGGAGGAGTAAGCGAATGAGCACAGGAGTGATTAAAAAAGTCGCAGGACCTCTTGTTATCGCAGAGGGAATGCGTGATGCGAATATGTTTGACGTTGTCCGTGTATCGGAACAGCGTCTGATCGGAGAGATCATTGAGATGCACGGTGACGAGGCATCCATCCAGGTATATGAAGAGACATCAGGTCTCGGACCTGGAGAACCGGTTGAATCTATGGATGTTCCAATGTCTGTAGAATTAGGACCTGGTCTGATCGCAAGTATTTATGACGGAATCCAGAGACCACTGGATGATATTATGAAGATTTCCGGAAACAACCTGAAAAGAGGAGTTGAAGTTCCGTCTCTTAAGAGAAATCTGAAATGGGAGTTTGTTCCTACTGTAAAGGTTGGAGATGAAGTAGAGACAGGAGATGTGATCGGTACAGTTCAGGAAACAGTTCTTGTACAGCAGAAGATCATGGTTCCTTACGGAATTAAAGGAACAATCAAGGAAATCAAAGAAGGCACATTTACAGTAGAAGATATTGTAGCAGTTGTTGAAACAGAAAAAGGCGAAAAAGAATTAACTATGATGCAGAAGTGGCCGGTTCGTCGCGGTCGTCCGTATAAGAAGAAACTTCCACCGGAAATGCCACTTGTAACAGGGCAGCGTGTCATCGACACATTCTTCCCAATCGCCAAGGGCGGTGTTGCGGCTGTTCCGGGACCTTTCGGAAGTGGAAAGACAGTGATCCAGCATCAGCTTGCAAAATGGGCTGAGGCAGATATCGTTGTCTATATCGGATGTGGAGAGCGTGGAAATGAGATGACAGACGTTCTGAACGAGTTCCCTGAACTGAAGGACCCAAAGACAGGACAGCCTTTGATGCAGAGAACTGTCCTGATCGCAAATACATCGGATATGCCGGTTGCAGCGCGTGAGGCATCTATTTATACAGGAATTACAATTGCTGAATATTTCCGTGATATGGGATATTCCGTAGCACTTATGGCAGACTCTACATCCCGTTGGGCAGAGGCACTTCGTGAGATGTCAGGACGTCTGGAAGAGATGCCAGGTGAAGAAGGATACCCGGCGTATCTTGGAAGTCGTCTGGCTCAGTTCTATGAGCGTGCCGGACATGTAGTTTCTCTTGGAAAAGAAGGAAGAGAAGGAGCACTTTCCGTTATCGGAGCAGTATCTCCTCCGGGTGGTGATACATCTGAGCCGGTATCTCAGGCTACACTTCGTATCGTCAAAGTGTTCTGGGGACTGGATGCTTCCCTGGCATACAAGAGACATTTCCCGGCAATCAACTGGTTGAAGAGTTACTCCCTGTATCTGGATGATATGGAAAAATGGTTTAACGGACAGGTTGCCGAAGACTGGATGGAAGGCCGCCAGAAGATGATGACGCTGCTTCAGGAAGAAGCAGAACTGGAAGAGATCGTTAAGATGGTAGGTATGGATGCACTTTCACCGTCCGACCGTCTGAAGATGGAAGCTGCAAGATCAATCCGTGAGGACTTCCTGCATCAGAACTCTTTCCATGAAGTAGATACGTATACGTCATTGAAGAAACAGCATATGATGATGGTTCTCGTTAATGAATTCTTTGACAGAGCAACCGATGCATTAAAAGAAGGTGCATCACTTCAGAAGCTGATATCAATGCCAGTCAGAGAGCAGATCGGACGTTTCAAATATGTGACAGAAGATAAGCTTGACGAAGAATTTAAGCAGGTTGATGAGACATTAAGCGCTCAGATTGCAGCAGCATTTGTAAAGGAGGAAGGTTAAATGCCAAAAGAATATAGAACCATTCAGGAAGTGGCCGGACCTCTGATGCTGGTGCATGGAGTAGAAGGCGTAACATATGATGAGCTTGGAGAAATCGAGCTGGCGAGTGGTGAGACAAGAAGATGTAAGGTTCTGGAAGTAAACGGAAGCGATGTTCTTGTACAGCTGTTTGAAAGTTCAACAGGTATTAACCTCTCCAACAGCAAAGTACGATTTCTTGGACGAAGCATGGAACTTGGCGTATCAGAAGATATGCTTGGACGTGTCTTTGATGGACTTGGTAATCCGATTGATGAGTGTCCGCAGATCCTTCCGGATGCCAGAATGGATATCAATGGTCTTCCGATGAATCCGGCGGCCAGATGTTATCCGGAGGAGTTTATCCAGACAGGAGTATCTGCAATTGATGGATTGAATACACTGGTTCGTGGACAGAAGCTTCCAATCTTCTCAGCATCTGGTCTGCCGCATGCACAGTTGGCAGCACAGATTGCCCGTCAGGCAAAGGTACTTGGAACAAATGAAAACTTTGCGGTTGTATTTGCTGCTATGGGTATTACTTTCGAGGAGTCTAACTTCTTTATCGAAAGCTTCCGTGAGACAGGAGCACTCGATCGAACAGTATTGTTTGTAAACCTTGCGAATGACCCGGCAATCGAGCGTATCGCAACACCACGTATGGCGCTGACAGCAGCGGAGTATCTTGCATTTGAAAAAGATATGCATGTCCTTGTTATTCTGACAGATATCACAAACTACGCAGATGCATTGCGTGAGGTATCTGCAGCCAGAAAGGAAGTTCCTGGCCGTCGTGGATATCCGGGATATCTGTACACAGACCTCGCAACACTGTATGAAAGAGCAGGACGTCAGAATGGCAAGAAGGGAAGTATCACAATGATTCCGATCCTGACAATGCCAGAGGATGACAAGACTCATCCAATCCCTGACCTGACAGGATATATCACGGAAGGACAGATCATCTTAAGCCGTGAGCTTTACAGAAAAGGAGTAACACCTCCAATTGATGTTCTTCCATCTCTGTCCCGTCTGAAAGATAAAGGAATCGGAGCAGGTAAGACAAGAGCAGATCATTCCAATACGATGAATCAGTTGTTTGCCGCTTATGCGCGTGGTAAAGATGCAAAAGAGCTGATGGTTATCCTGGGAGAGGCCGCACTGACAGAAATTGACCTGAAATATGCACGTTTCGCAGATGCATTTGAGAAAGAATATGTATCTCAGGGATATCAGACAGACCGAAGCATTGAGGAAACATTGAATATCGGCTGGAAGCTGCTTCGCATGCTGCCGCGTACCGAACTCAAACGAATTGACGATAAATATCTGGATGAATATTACGACAAAGAGTAAGAACAGACAGAATAATCGAAGATAGAAAGAGGAGGTGGCGGTATTGGCTGCGAAACAAGTGAATCCAACCCGTATGGAACTAACCCGTTTGAAGAAAAAGCGGATTACAGCCATTCGTGGTCACAAGCTTTTGAAAGATAAGCGTGATGAGCTGATGCGCCAGTATCTGGATCTTGTCCGAGAAAATATGGAAGTGAGACTTCGTGTAGAAGAAGGAATTCTCTCTGCGAACCGTAATTTTGTTATTGCCCGGGCCGGAATGTCAGAGGCAGCACTGAATACTGCATTGATGGCTCCGAAGCAGGAAGTTGGACTTATAGTTGATGAGAAGAATGTTATGAGTGTTGAGATTCCGACCTTCACATCCAAAACAAGAACAGCGGATGAAAATGATATCTATTCTTATGGATTTGCATTTACTTCCAGTGATCTTGATGGAGCAGTGAAGTCTTTATCAGATATCCTCCCAGATATGATCCGACTTGCAGAATGTGAAAAAGCATGTCAGCTGATGGCGGCAGAGATTGAGAAGACAAGACGTCGTGTAAATGCACTGGAGCATGTTATCATTCCAGAGACAGAGGAAAGTATCAAATACATTACGATGAAACTGGATGAGAATGAGCGTAGTACACAGATTCGACTGATGAAAGTGAAAGATATGATGCTCGAAGAGGCGCATCATTACAAAGAAAAAGAGGCGTAACTATTAAAAATAAAAAAGAACATGACCAGAGAATAAAAGCTTCAGTTTAAGAAGTCTTGAAACTGTGGGTCATGTTCTTTTTCATGTTCAAATTTTAAAATGCAAAATTTACTTTTGACACTCACATCATATTATACAAGGATTTTGGATTGCAGAAGATCTGTTAAAAGCTGTCTTGCTCCGATCTGAACCTGTTCTAACGGTACTTTTGATGTATAAGACTCACTGATAAATCCGAACAGACCAAAGCAGATGAATCCGGCAATCTGTCTTGCAGAATATTTTAAAGAATGAGAAGATTTTAGCTTATCTGTATGAGATTCTACCGTGTCTAAAAGGATCCGATAAAACCGAAAAGCCAGGTAAGGATTTGTTTCCGGTACGACATGCTGGAAAAAATCATAACGTTCATAGTAAAGAGACAAAATACTGTCCAAAACGTTCAGATATCCCTGTGTGAGGTTGTTTTCAAGATTGTTTTCCTCTTGTCTGCGATGATATCCCTCTTTTCCAATAATCAGCATATCATTGAAAATGTCGTCAAGGAGGGCAAATTTATCTTTATAATGTGTGTAGAAAGTGATCCGGCTGACATTGGCAATCTTACATAATTCCGTGATTGAAATCACATCAAAAGCCTGTGTGGTTAAAAGATCCAAAAGAGCAGACTTTAAAGCACGTTTTGTTTTGGTGATACGCTTATCTTCCATTGCGGATATTCTCCTTTCTGTGTTCTGTGGCAGATCATACGAATGCGGTGATTGCTTATCTGTAAAGTTATTTTAACACCTGTAAAGAAAATGGTCAAATACGGATGGATGGGGATGCATTGCTGGTCTCATGTAGTGTGAACAGTAGTGCAGGATAGTGAGTAACAGAAATGTAACATTTTTCGAATAATTCTTAATGAATCATTACTACATATTTAAGAAGTATGGTTTATAATATATATAATTATACGGATATTGTATGCGAAAGATGCTGGAAATAGTGATGTCAGCAATATCTGTAAGAAAAAGAGCGTTGTTTACAGTAACGCAGAGGGATTGTGAGAGAGAATGCAGCAAAAGATAAAGGAAATGTTGATAAAGATAAAAGATGTACTGGTGAGTGTCTGGCATAGTTATAAAAGAATGCGTCAGGAGAACAATATTTATTTCAACATACTGGTAGGTCTTGTGTTTTTTGCGATTGTCGGAACAGGTGTATGTATGGTGGCAAATGCGCGGGAAGCAGCAGCTTTACGTCAGGTAGAAATACAGAAAGAGAAAGAAGCACAAGAGAAGAAAAAAGCCGAAGAAGAGGCGAAAAAAGCAGAAGAGGCAGCAAAGGCAGAAAGAGATAAGTCCATGTCTCTTCAGCCGGGAGTTGCAGTTGGAACCATGGATCCGCAGGATGATGAGAAAGTCGTTTATCTGACATTTGATGATGGTCCGTCTGCAAATACGCAGCGTGTGCTTGATATTCTGGATCAGTATGATGCGAAAGCTACCTTTTTCATTACTGCCCAGCAGCCAGATTATTTTCCTATGATCAAGAAGGTTTATGATGAGGGACATACAGTTGGACTTCACAGCTATACGCATGAATATGATCAGGTCTATGCATCTGTGGATGCTTATTTTGATGATCTTGAGAAAATAGGAGAGGTGGCAAAGGAACAGCTTGGATTTGTTCCATGCTTTATCCGTTTTCCGGGAGGCGCATCGAATTCTATTTCAAAAAAATATTCGGCAGGCATTATGACACAGCTGACACAGCAGGTGTTGGATAAGGGATACCAGTATTATGACTGGAATGTGAGCAGTGGAGATGGAGGAACGGTTACGGCAGATCAGATCATCGCACAGTCAGAAACGGATGAGTATACCAAAGTAATGCTCCTGTTCCATGACACAGAGGCGAAGGAATCTACCATTCAGGCACTTCCGACGGTAATGGAGTACTATAAAAATCTGGGGTATTCTTTTAAGGCAATCGATCGGGAAAGCCTGGTTGTGCATCATTCAGTGAATAATTAGAAGATAACAGAGAAAGAAAAGCAGGAGTTGGCTGTAAAGAAGAGCAGTCGACTCCTTTTCTTTCCTATGGTATAATTGAAAAACGAGAAAACAATGAAAGGGGCAGATTTTATGGGGAATAACTCAGAAAATAAGCCGGACAGATATATAAATATAGGTATTGTAGCGCATGTGGATGCCGGAAAGACGACATTGTCAGAAAGCATGCTCTATCATGCCGGAGCAATCAGGAAGCTTGGCAGAGTGGATCATAAAGATGCGTTTCTAGATACAGATCAGATGGAAAGAGAACGTGGGATCACTATTTTTTCCAAGCAGGCAGTATTCCGGTGGAAGGATCGCACGATCACACTTCTTGATACACCGGGACATGTGGACTTTTCTGCGGAGATGGAACGCGTTCTGCAGGTTCTGGATTGCGCGGTGCTTGTTGTCAGTGGAGCAGATGGTGTGCAAGGACATACACAGACATTATGGAAGTTATTAAAAAGATATCACATTCCGACCTTTCTTTTTGTGAATAAAATGGATCAGGAAGGAACGGATGGTGAAAAACTTCTGAAAGAACTCCGCAAGCGTTTTGGGGAAAATGTCGTTCCATTTGTGGATATCATGACAGAATCCGACTGTCCGGGTGGAAAAGTATATTTACATACGAAAGAGAGCGCAGTGGAAGAGGTGCTGGAAGAGCTGGCTGTCTGTGAAGATGATATGATGGAAGAATATCTGGAAGAAGGAAGAATCTCTCTGGATAAAGTACAAAAAGCAGTTGCAGACCGTCAGGTGTTTCCATGTTATTTTGGTTCGGCACTACATTCTCAAGGCGTGGAAGAACTTTTGGATGGACTTGATCTGTATATAAAAGATAAGACTTATCCGGCAGAGTTTGGGGCAAAGGTTTATAAGATTGCAAGGGATAATCAGGGAAAACGTCTGACCTATCTGAAAGTGACAGGTGGAAGACTGAAAGTAAAAGATGTAGTGGAAGGATTGAATGAAAAGATCAATCAGATCAGGATCTACTCCGGTGAGAAATTTGAGGCTGTCCAGGAAGTAGAAGCCGGAAGAGTATGTGCAGTGACAGGATTGGAAAATACAAGACCCGGGCAGGGGATCGGAGCAGAAGAAGAGTCGGATTTACCGGTATTAGAACCAGTATTGACATACCAGATCCTTCTTCCGGATGACTGTGATGTACATAAGATGCTTTTGAACCTAAAGATTTTAGAGGAAGAAGAACCAGAACTTCATATTGTATGGGAAGAACAGACTTCTGAGATTCATGTACAGCTGATGGGAGATGTGCAGATTGAGATTTTACAGCGGATGATAAAGGAACGTTTTGGTGTGCTGGTAGAATTTGGTGAAGGGAGTATTGTTTACAAAGAGACAATCACAGCACCGGTAGAAGGTGTGGGACACTTTGAACCATTACGTCATTATGCAGAAGTGCATCTGCGTCTGGAACCAGGAGAACGTGGATCCGGAATGCAGTTTGCAGCAGAGTGCAGTGAAGATATTCTGGACAGAAACTGGCAGCGGCTTATTCTGACACATTTGGAAGAGAAGGAACACAAAGGTGTGCTGACAGGTTCACCAATCACGGATATGAAGATTACGCTGACTTCCGGACGTGCACATCAGAAACATACGGAAGGCGGAGATTTCCGTCAGGCAACCTATCGTGCAGTGCGTCAGGGATTAAAGAAAGCAGACAGTATTCTTCTGGAGCCATATTATGAATTCCGAATGGAACTTCCATCAGAAAATGTAGGACGAGCTATGACAGATATCCAAAATATGTCCGGCAAATTCGGAACACCGATGATAGAAGAAGAGACAACAGTGCTGACAGGAAGTGCACCGGTGTCCCTGATGCGTGGATATCAGAAAGAATTCACTGCCTATACAGGTGGACGTGGAAGAATGGCAGTTTCGTTGAAAGGTTATGATATCTGTCATAATCAGGAAGAAGTTCTGGCAGCGTCAACCTATGATTCAGAGGCAGATCTGGCGAATCCGACAGGTTCTGTGTTCTGTGCACATGGAGCAGGATTTGTTGTAGATTGGGATGAAGTTGAAGAATATATGCATATGGAACATACATTGGAATCAGGAAATGATGATGAAATGGATGTAATGGAGGTGACACTTCCAAAACGCAGGCACTCCAGTATTGAACTGACACAGGAAGAGTTGGATGCGATCTATGTCCGTACACCGGATCCGAAGTGGGATCGTTCTACAGGTCCTGTAACTGTCCGGGCAAAGGAAAAGACAAGAGAGCCGGGAAGCGCTTACCAGGATCCGAAGTGGGAAGCACGCCGGAGAGCGAAAGCCGGAACAGAAGAATATCTTCTGGTAGATGGTTATAATATAATTTTTTCATGGGAGGAATTGAAAGAACTTTCAGAAAGAGATATTGGTGCAGCAAGAGGAAAGCTTGCAGATATTCTAAGTAACTATCAGGGATTTCGCAAATGTACCCTGATCCTTGTGTATGATGCTTATAAAGTAGAGGGGAATCCGGGGGAAGTGATGAAATATCATAACATTTATATTGTCTATACGAAAGAAGCAGAAACAGCAGATCAATATATTGAGAAAACAGTCCGCAGGATTGCGAAGAATGCAGATGTAACAGTAGCTACATCAGATGGACTTGAGCAGGTGATCATCATGGGGCAGGGGGCTCACAGAATGTCTGCGCCAGGTCTGAAAGAAGAGGTTGAGTTGGCATTAAAAGAACTCAGGGGAGAGCATCTTGGCAGGCAGGTGAATCTGAAAAATTATCTTCTGGATTATCTTGATGAAGAGACCGCAAAACAAATGGAAGAAATCCGTTTAGGAAAAGAAAAGTGTTAATTTTTAATGAAGATACAAGTTTTTTTGTGATATTAATGTTATGATATAAGAAATAAAGTCGCAAAACGAACAAGTGAGCAAATTGGTCAGTGCTCTGGGAAAGTGAGAATTGTGACTTACGAAAGAGAGGTAGAGATGATGAGATGTATGAACTGTAATCAGGAAATATCGGATAGTTGTAAGTTCTGTCCGAATTGCGGGGCGAAGCAGCCGGTACAGAAGATGGAACCTGTATCACAGGTGAAGGAAGAGACAACAGATAACATAACAGAAGATACAGCAGAGGTACAGCAGCCGACAGAAAAAGTGCAGTCAGAAGAAGAGGTGCTGTCGGCAGAAAAAGTGCAGCCAGAAGAAGATGTGCAGCCGGCAGAAAAAGTGCAGTCAGAAGAAGATGTGCAGCCGACAGAACCAACACAGTCAGCGGATGTGTCAGGTTCATATCAGAACGATCCATATAAAAGAGTGACTCAGGAGCAGAATACTGCGAGTCAGAATGATCCATACAACAGCACATATAATCAGCAAAACCAGTATGGCGGTTCGCAAGATGCAACCCAGGGAAACTCAAATCCGTATGGAGGCGAAAATAATTATCAGTATGGACAAGGTTACGGACAGCAGACACAGAATTATGGACAGCAGTATCAGGGATATTATCAGCAGGATAACTTCAATGGAATGAATCAAAAACCGGTAAACTGGGTTCCGTATCTTGTATTATCAATTATTTCGACATTGTGTTGCTGCCTCCCGTTTGGTGTGGTAGGAATTGTATTTTCAGCGAAGATCAACTCTTCTATGACTGCGGGAAATCTTGGAGAAGCACAGAATAATGCGAAGATGGCAAGAATCTGGATCATTGTATCCTTTGCAATAGGTATCCTTACATGGCTGATTTATATGATCCTGATTGTGACAGGGGCAGTTTCAGGTTCAGCTTATTACTATTATTAAAAAGTGAGCAGATGATGATTTGGAAGATAAAGATGCGTGAAGCATTTCAAACAAAAAGATCGGCCAGGATCATCGCAGTTTTGACAGGGGCAGTGATTGCAGCGGCAGCTGCGGGTTATCTCTATTTTCATAATCCGCATCAGTATCCGTTGCCCTGCCTCTTTCATATTATTACCGGACTGTATTGTCCGGGGTGCGGTGCCGGGCGGGCAAGCTATTCTATTTTGCATGGAAGATTTTATGCGGCATTCCGGTATAATCCGATGTATGTGACATTACTCCCGTTTCTTGGTGTGTATATTGTAGCACGATTGATTGACTGGGTTTTGACCGGTGGTAATCATGTGGATCAGAAGATTAATCAGAAAGTCCTATATGTGGTATTAGTTATAGTGGTGGGGTTCGGAATCGTGAGAAATATTCCGATTTATCCATTTACATTGCTTGTGCCGGCGGGATATTAAAAAATAAAATCAGAGAAACGAAGTTCTTTCAGATTCTGTTTAAATGAGTGACAGAGAAAGAACTTCGTTTTTTATTTTTGATTTATTAAAAAGCATGACTAGGAAAATTCTCAAGAATATGGTATTATGAAAAATGATATATTGTGCGTAAAGAAAAGTAACGCGTCAACCTGAAGGAAAGACCGAAGGTTATCATTCATCGGTGATCCGATGAAAAGTAACAGGATATGGAGGAATGAAGAATGATTAATAAACTGGTAGAGAAGATCAAAAAGACAGGTGCACCGATCGTAGTTGGACTCGATCCAATGCTGAATTACATCCCACAGCACGTACTTGATAAGGCTTATGCAGAGTATGGTGAGACTCTGGAAGGAGCAGCAGAGGCAGTATGGCAGTTCAATAAGGAGATCGTTGACAAGACTTATGATCTGATTCCGGCAGTAAAACCACAGATCGCAATGTACGAGCAGTTCGGAATTCCTGGACTGATGGCATTTAAGAAGACAGTAGATTACTGTAAGTCGAAAGACCTTGTGATCATCGGAGATGTGAAGCGTGGAGATATCGGTTCTACATCTGCTGCTTATGCAACAGCACATCTTGGAAAGATTAAGGTGGGAAGCAAGGAATATACACCATTCGGAGAGGACTTTGCAACAGTGAATCCGTACCTTGGATCTGACGGAGTGAATCCATTTGTTGACGTATGCAAGGAAGAGAAGAAAGGTCTGTTCATCCTTGTTAAGACATCCAATCCGTCCAGTGGAGAGTTCCAGGACAGAATCATTGACGGAAGACCACTTTATGAGTGGGTTGGTGAGAAGGTCGCCGAGTGGGGAGCTGACTGCATGGGAGATGAGTACAGCTACATCGGAGCTGTTGTAGGAGCTACTTATCCGGAGATGGGTAAAGTATTAAGAGAGATCATGCCGAAGTCTTACATCCTTGTACCTGGATACGGTGCACAGGGCGGACAGGGAAAAGACCTTGTTCATTTCTTTAACGAAGACGGACTTGGTGCGATCGTAAACTCTTCCCGTGGAATTATTGCAGCTTATAAGCAGGAAGCTTATGCGAAGTTCGGACCGGAGAATTTCGGTGATGCATCAAGAGCAGCAGTTGAAGCAATGGTAGCTGATATCAGCGGAGCACTTGCAGCGGCAAAATAATTTACCATAGAAATTGAGAAATCCGCAGATTGTGTTTCTCATAATTTCAAGAAAGGAATTGCATAAGTTTATGGCAAAGCAGAAAGAAAATGCAGTAGTACATTCCCAGGAGCAGTTGGCGGATGGAATCTACAGCATGTGGATCAATACAGAGGCAGCAAAGGACGCAAAGCCGGGACAGTTTATCTCTATGTATACGACAGACGGAAGCAAGCTGCTTCCACGTCCGATCAGTATCTGTGAGATTGATAAAGAGAACGGAAGACTTCGTGTTGTTTACCGTGTGACAGGACCGAAGACAGGAACAGAAGAATTTTCTAAGCTGAAAGCAGGAGACATCATTCCGGTGATCGGACCTCTTGGAAATGGATTCCCATACGAGAAGGCTGAAGGAAAGAAAGTATTTCTGATGGGCGGAGGAATCGGTGTACCGCCGATCCTTGAACTGGCGAAACAGATGGACTGCGAGAAGAAACAGATCGTAGTAGGATACCGCGACGCACAGACATTCCTTAAGGAAGAGTTCGAGCAGAACGGAGAACTTTATATTTCCACAGAAGATGGAAGTGTCGGAACAAAGGGAAATGTTATGGACGCAATCCGTGAAAATGCTCTGGAAGCAGATATGATCTATGCCTGTGGACCTACTCCGATGCTCCGTGCGATCAAACAGTACGCAGAAGAGAACGGAATCGAGTGTTATATTTCACTCGAAGAGAGAATGGCATGCGGAATCGGTGCCTGTCTGGCATGTGTATGCAAGACTAAAGAGAAGGACGCGCACAGCAATGTGAACAACAAGCGTATCTGTAAGGATGGCCCTGTATTCTTGTCTACGGAGGTGGAAATCTAATGAACATGAGTGTAAATATTGCCGGAGTAGAATGGAAAAATCCGGTAACAGTTGCATCCGGAACATTTGGCTCAGGAGAAGAATTTTCAGAATTTGTAGACCTGAACCGTCTTGGAGCAGTGACAACGAAAGGTGTAGCAAATGTACCGTGGGCAGGAAACCCGACCCCGCGTGTAGCTGAAGTTTATGGCGGTATGATGAACGCCATCGGACTTCAGAATCCTGGAATCGATCTGTTCTGCGAGAGAGATATTCCATATCTGAAGAATTTTGATACAAAGATCATCGTAAATGTATGCGGACACGCTCCGGAAGAGTATCTTGCAGTTGTAGAGCGTCTTGCAGACGAACCGATTGATATGATGGAGATCAATATTTCCTGTCCGAACGTCAATGCAGGATTCCTTGCATTTGGACAGGATGCACATAATGTAGAAAAGCTGACAGCGCAGATTAAGAAGATCGCAAAGCAGCCGATCATTATGAAACTGACACCGAATGTAACAGATATCACAGAGATCGCAAGGGCAGCAGAAGCCGGTGGAGCAGATGCGGTATCTCTGATCAATACATTGACAGGAATGAAGATTGATATCAACAGAAAGACATTTGCAGTAGCGAATAAGACCGGAGGAGTATCCGGACCGATCGTGAAACCAGTTGCAGTTCGCATGGTTTATCAGGTCGCTCAGGCTGTTAACATTCCAATCATTGGAATGGGCGGAATTTCCTGTGCAGAAGATGCAATCGAATTCCTTCTTGCAGGTGCGAGCGCAGTGTCTGTAGGAACAGCAAACTTCCACAATCCGGCAGTGACACTGGAAGTGATTGACGGAATCGAAGCTTATATGAAGAAGAACGGCTTTGAGAATGTAAAAGATATGGTTGGTATTGTAAAATAAACCCGGAGAGAATTAATAAGATAAATGAATGAAAATGAGTGGAAGGACTGAAAACATTGACAGACTTCCACTTATTTATTTATATAGATGCTATGAAAAATACTTAAATCAGGTGAAAAAACAGGTAAAGTACTGTGTGCAACTAAAAGTAGCATAGATGTAAGCAGAAAGTGGTTTGCTTCTCAGTGGGAAATTAGTATCATGTAAAGCATTGAAAGGAGCAAGAATGAAGTTTCATGAAAAATTACAAAATTTGAGAAAAAATGCAGGTATGACACAATTGGAACTAGCTGAGAAATTGATGGTATCAAGACAGGCAATTTCTAAATGGGAAACAGGAAGTGCTGTTCCAGATTTGGAAAATATAATTTCTATATGTGATTTATTTGGTGTTTCATTGGACTGTTTGGTTAGAGGTATTGGCACTGTAGAAACAGAAGAAAAAATACAGGATACTGCTGAAAAGATAGTTCATCAAGAGCACAAAAGAGAGATGAAATTAAAAGAAAAGATTCTGCTGATCAGTGCGGTGATAAGCATTGTTCTTTTATTAGGATGGAAAATGAATTCCATTTCTATTGCTGTGATTATCATTATTTGGAGTGCTATTGGCTATGTGTTATACTGGAATGGAAGAAAACTCCTTGCATTACTTTCAAAATCAGTTAGAAAATAAATCAGATGTTGAAGCGGAGGTTGAAATATGAATATAGGAGTAAGCGTAACTATAGGGGTACTTGTTCTAGTAGTATGTGTGGTAGTAATGATATTAAAGTTTCTAAAGAAGTAATATGAGAGATAAAATTAGGGAATTCTTTAATTGATTATGATGAGGTGAAATTTGGTTATACATACACAGAATATCAGGAAGCAAAAAATTATATAAAGCAATTGAGAAACAAATATTAGCAATTAATAAATAATGGATTGCTTCTAGTTACATTTGGCGTAAAAGGAAAATATAGGCAGGTGTTTCGGCTTTATGAAAAAAGATACTTCCAGTGTGGCTCATATATTAGGAAAAGCACAAATAGAAGCTTTAAATCGGATTGATGAATTAAGCAGAAACTTAAATAAAAGTTTATAGTAACTATTCAGAACCACTGTAATTTAGTTAGTGTAAAGAGGAATGAACCTTTTGGGGATAAAGCTGTTTATGCAGCGCGATATATGAAATATCGTGGCTTTCGGAAATGGGCTGTTTGAAGTCTTGGGTATTGACGGTCATTTCAGATAGGGATCAATTCTCTTTGCAATAGGGACATTACATCATATTGGTCTTTCTCCGAGGTCAAGCGGAGAAAGACCCTGCAGATATGTGCAGCTGTTGATTTTATCTATTATTTTTCTACGAAACTTTCTCCTGTGTTCAAATACTATATAAAAATCGAGGTAAACTACTAGGTACTGTTCATTTTTTTAGAAACACACATGTAAAAAATTCCTCTGATTTCTATAATTGAGTTTAATAATCAAATTAAATGATGTATAATAGACAAAAAATAATGTGGAGAGATAACAATGGATGCATTATTACAATTAATGAGCTGTTTTTTAAATGCAATTATGTACATGATTTTAATCTATTACTTCTTACCTTTCAAATTGCAATTTAAAGAAATTACAATTCTTTTTACAATTCTTTCAACCAACATGTTTCTAATAAATAAAGTTGGAAATTATGGGGTTATTTCTCTATTGATAAGTGTAAGTATTTATCTAATGTTTATACGTAAAAATAGATTCATAAATATTATGTCTTTCGTTATCAGCTATTTATTTATAGTGATATTTGACCAATTTTTTTCCTTGCTGTGGAATGTTTTTGTTTGTCCTATTTCCACTCTTTTGAAAAATACTATATATTATAT
>ERZ1034901.1213-NODE-1213-length-18305-cov-25.341205_pt1 | contig 18305 bp, 16 predicted proteins | sample MGYA00520628_ERZ1034901 | MGnify/ENA primary metagenome ERZ1034901 (study PRJEB33766, sample SAMN09781783) | gut metagenome | biome: gut microbiome | host: Homo sapiens | place: Madagascar | study: EMG produced TPA metagenomics assembly of the PRJNA485056 data... | reverse complement strand
TTTTTTATATTGTGGATAATCATGTTCAGCAGAAAAAACTGTGTTTATAGTTTTTCCTGCTGTTCCTTTTCTGAAAGCTTATACACAAAAGATTATCTTTCAGGCATATTTTTTAACGGATATCATCTGATTATGTCTGCTTTTTTATTGTAAAACTGGTACCTTATCCACAGTCAGATTGACGAAAGTATCCTTTCCGGCAATTCGCTTTTTTCTGTGTTTCTGCTATACTTTTGTTAGGAAAGAGAGGACGGCTTATGAACATCGATTTAAGAGAAGAACTTAGAAAACGTGATGAACTTCTTGACGGTTATCTCAAGCAGATTGAGATCTAGGAAGAGTTTATCCAGAAGCAGAAAGAAATGATCGAATTTCTGGAAGACCATATTTCAAAGATCACAGATATTATCAGCGGCGTCTGACAGATAAAACTATGCCGGGGGAAAAAGTATGCCTGATGCTTATGACCGTATTACACTCCTGTGCCGCCTGAAAGCTGCACAGACCAGAAATAAAGAACTAGAATCCGGAGAAAGATAGTCCGGCTGAAAGAGCTTCATCAGAAGGAATGCAGGGGATATGGATCCAGGATCCTGGAACAGCAGAAAGAAGCGGCGGATGCCCATAAGGAAACGATACGTGTCCGTAATTACTGGTTCCAGGTACTGGAAGATATGCTTCTGGAGTTTGAAAAAATGCAGAAGAAAACGAAACAGGAGCTCCAGGAGATGGAAAAGCGCGCCCTGAAAGCAGAAAAACAGAGGGATGATGCACTGGATAAGGTAAAAGAACTCCAGCACCAGTTTTATGAAACAGCAGTCAGGCTGGAAGAAGAACAGGGAAAAAATCTGAAACTCCGTGCACAGATAAACCGTGATTATGAAAATTCCTCTATTCCTTCTTCCAGAACACTCCGGAAGAAAAAGATCACGAACAGCAGGGAAAAGACCGGAAGGAAACCCGGAGGCCAGTCAGGCCATAAGGGACACTGCCGCAAAAAACAGGAGCCGACCCAGCCGGCAGTCCTTCTCCCGCCTCCAGAAATAGTCCTGGAAGACAATACTTTTAAAAAGACACCAAAAACGATCATAAAACAACGGGTAGGCATCCACATGCTCTTGGATGTAACAGAATATCATGCAGATGTTTATTATAGCAGTCAGACGGGAGAACGCGTTCATGATCCATTTCCTGAATGGATTACAGCCGTCTGAGGAACCGGATCCCTGTTAAGGTCTCTGAATTCGAAGAAAGATACCGTAAGATACTGGAAACCGCCAGGAAGGAATATGAAGATGTTCCGGCAAACGATTACTATAGAGACGGGTATAATTTATTTCTGAGAATGGAGAAATATATGCAGAACCATCTGCTGTTCCTGCATGATCTCCGGGTACCTGCCACTAATAATGAAGCAGAAAGGCTTCTAAGGAATTATAAGCGGAAACAGGCGCAGGCCGTGACATTCAGAAGTTTCGAGAGCATCGATTACCTCTGCCAATGCATGAGCATGCTTGTTTTGATGCGCTTAGAAGAACCAGAAAATATATTTGACAGAGTGTCCAGGATATTTGAATAAAGAAAACCGATGGCTTTAACTGTTTCCCAGTTTACACCATCGGTTTTCTTAAGTCCAGTTAGCCCTTGAACAGTAACGTAAAAATTTAGCATTTTTAATGTCATTTCACATATTTTTTATAAAGATAATTACTGTCAGACAGGGAAGAATGTGTTAATATAATAATATGAGTAATTATAAATCTTAACAAGAAAATTCAGAAAAAGGAGAGGTTTTTTATGCCAACAACATACGCACATTATAAATTCGGAAAAGAGGTGCTCAGCGCACTTCCAAGACCCCTTCAGAATTCTATAGAAGCGCATAGAGAGTTGTTTGATATTGGGTTACATGGACCGGATATCTTATTTTATTATAATGCATTAAAGAAAGATCCGGTGAACGAACAGGGGCATACACTTCATGAACAATTTGCCGATGAGTTTTTCCATCATGCTGTTGAAGTGATTGAGAAAGCAAAAGATCCGGCAGCGGCTCGTGCATATATTTATGGATTTATCTGTCATTTTGCTTTAGACAGTGAATGTCATCCTTATGTTGAAAAAATTATGCAGGTCGGAAGAGTTTCACACAATGAGATCGAGATGGAACTGGATCGAATGATGCTGACGGAAGATTATCATGATCCTTTGCGCTATCTGACAGCGAAGCATATTCATCCTAAGATGGAGTATGCGGAAGTGATCGCACCATTTTTCAAAGATGTAACAGCCGAGCAGATCTATAAGGCATTAAAAGGGATGGTTTTTTATCATAAGCTGTTTCTGGCACCGACATCTGGAAAGCGAAAAGCGTTGTTTCTTGGGATGAAGGCAGTGGGGAAATACGATTCATTGCATGACATAGTGATGAGTGTAAAGCCAGATCCGTTATGTCAGAAATATTGTCAGGTTTTAAAGCGGCAATATTCAGGCGCAGTGCCGTTAGCTGCGAGTCTGATCGTGCAGTATCAGAAGAAATTATTCCAGGATACACCGCTTCCGGAACGTTTTCATGAGACATTTGGCGCAGGAGAAGAGTGGGAGAAACTGCGTCTGTAGAGAATCCAAGAAAAGAGTAATAGACTGCTTGCCCGCAGAGATGCAGAAGAAGAGAAAAAGAGTCAGGAGAATGTAGATGAAGGAATTCGTTAAAGTGCAGGATATCACGAAAATTTATAAAATGGGTGAAGTTGAGATTCATGCAGTGGATCACATCAGCTTTTCGATTGAGCAGGGAGAACTTGTTGTAATCGTTGGACCAAGTGGTGCAGGTAAGACAACTGTGCTTAATATTCTCGGCGGAATGGATACGGCAACAAGCGGGAAGCTGTATGTAGATGGAAAAGATATTACAGCTTATAATTCCAAACAGCTGACAGGATACCGCAGAGATGACATCGGATTTGTTTTTCAGTTTTATAATCTTGTGCCGAATCTGACCGCATTGGAAAATGTTGAGCTTGCGTTGCAGATCAGTAAGGATCCGTTGGATGCACAGGCAGTTTTGGAGGAAGTTGGTCTGGGGGAACGGAAGAATAATTTTCCGGCACAGCTTTCCGGCGGTGAGCAGCAGCGAGTTTCAATCGCGAGAGCATTAGCGAAGAACCCAAAGCTTTTGCTTTGTGATGAGCCAACAGGTGCATTGGATTACAATACAGGAAAATCAATTTTGAAATTACTTCAGAATATGTGTAGAGAAAAGGGAATGACAGTTATTATCATTACACATAATCAGGCACTTGCGCCGATGGCAGATCGATTGATTCATATAAAAAATGGACAGGTAGCAAGAATGGAATCTAATGAGAATCCGACTTCGATTGATGAAATTGAATGGTAGGGGATGTGGATGAAGAAAGCATTACGAAAAAACTTTTATATGGAGATCCGTCATAGCCTTGGACGTTTTTTATCCATTTTCTTTATTGTTGCGATAGGATGTGCATTCTTTTCCGGAATCCGTGCATCAGAGCCGGATATGAGATATTCAGGAGATGCATATTTCGATGAGAAGAACCTGATGGATATTCAGGTAATGAGTACAATGGGGCTGACAGAAGATGATCTGGATGCAATTCGTGCTGTGGATGGTGTATTGGATGCAGAAGGAAGCTATGCAACAGATGTACTTTGTACGATTCGGGGAAACCAGGTAGCAGTTCATGTTATGGCGCTCCAGGATAAGATGAATCAAGTTCAGTTAGAAGATGGCAGGCTTCCAGAAAAGGAAAATGAATGTGTAATAGATGCAGATTATCTGGATGGAAAGAATCTGAAGATTGGGGATAAGATCACATTATCGAGTGGGACTTCGGATTCTTTGGAAGATACACTTAAGACAGATACATTTACCATTGTTGGTACGGTCAGCAGTCCGGAGTATATTGCATTTCACAGAGGCAGTACAACAATCGGAAATGGAAGTGTCAGTGCCTTTCTTTGCGTTCCGGAGAAAGCATTTTCATTAGATGTGTATACAGAGATTACAGTGCAGGTTGAAGGTGCAAAGGAAGCGACTGCATTTACGAAAGAATATGAAGAACATGTGGATTCTGTGCTGAAAAAGGTTCAGGCAATTAAAGCGGAAAGAGAACAGGCCAGATATGATGAGATTACTTCGACAGCGCAGGAAAAAGTGGATGAAGCACAAGAAGAGTTAGCTCAGGCAGAGCAGGATCTGGCGGATGGAAAAGAAGAGGCAGAAGAAGAACTTGCAAGTGCAAGAGAGAAACTTGATGCAGCGCAGAAAGAACTTGAACGAGGAAGAAATCAGCTGGCAGCTTCGAAGCTTGAACTGGAGCAGTCGAGAAATCTTCTGATATCAAAGCAAAAGGAGCTGAATCAGTCCAAAGCACAAGTTGAGCAGGGAGCACAGGAACTTAGCGAAAAACAGATTGCACTTACAACATTAAGAAATCAGCTGGCACAACTGAAAGAGCAGGAAGAAAGTCTGGAAGATCAGAGACAAGAACTTTTAGCGCAACAGACACAGATGCAGCAAAAGAAAGACGAGCTTCTGAAAGCAAAGGAAGAATTGCAGCAACAGGCAGAAGACTATCAGTCCGCGTATCAGCAGATTTATCAGCCGCTGAAACAGTCTTATGAAGAATTAAATACACAGTATGAACTTCTTTTACAGAACTATGAGGCACTGAAAGAAGAATACGACCGGAAGCAGGAAGCAGGAGAAGAAGATCCGGAATTAAAAGCTCAGTTAGAACAGTTGGAAGCTGAAAAAACAGCAATGGAAGAGAAGTTGACTGAATTGAAAGCAAATCTGGATAAAATGGAACTGGAGGCGAAAGCTGCCGAAGCGGAGATTCAGAAAAACCAGACAAAAATCGAAGCCGGATTGACGCAGATTAACGAAGGGCTTCCAGCAGTTGAAGCCGGGATAGCTCAGATTGAAGCGGGTATTCCGGTATTACAGGATAATATACAGAAACTGACGGATGTGCTGACACAGGGAGATGCTGCAATCCTTACCGCAAGTCGGCAGATAGATCAGGCAAAGGCGCAGATTACATCCGGTCAGCAGCAGATTGACAGCGGATGGCAGCAGATCAGTGAGGGACAGAAGAAGATTGAGGAGGCACAGCAGCAGTTAAGCAGCGGAACAAAGGAGCTGGAAGACGGTTGGGCAGTGTATGAGGAAGGTCGTATAGAAGCTCAGAAGAAGATTGAAGATGGAGAGCGGCAGATTACAGAAGCAAGAGAAGAGCTTGCGAAAGCACAGCAGAAGATTGATGATCTTGAAAAGCCAAAGTGGTATGTTTATGATCGGAACAATCTGACAGAATACAGTGGATACGGAGATAATGCAGACCGTATGCGGGCAATCGGTAAAGTGTTCCCACTCATTTTCTTCCTTGTTGCAGCATTGATCAGTCTGACAACAATGACACGAATGGTAGAGGAAGAGAGAACGCAGATCGGTACTTTGAAGGCTCTCGGATATGGAAATGCTTCAATTGTTGGAAAATATCTCTGGTATGCGATCCTTGCGACATTAACCGGTGGTGTTTTCGGAATTCTGATTGGAGAAAAGATAATTCCATATATCATTATCACTGCATATAAGATCCTGTATCGTCATATGCAAGATATTGTGATCCCGTATAATTTGTATTATGCTGTAACAGCATGTGCAGCGGCACTTGCATGTACAGTAATCGCAACACTGTTCTCATGTATGAAAGAATTACGAGAGCAGGCAGCAGAATTGATGCGTCCGCCGACACCAAAACAGGGAAAACGAGTATTTCTGGAACGAGTTCCGTTTATCTGGAAAAATCTGAATTTTACATGGAAATCGACCGTGCGTAATCTGGTGCGGTATAAAAAACGCTTCTTCATGACAGTATTTGGAATTGGCGGTTGTATGGGCATGATGTTGTTTGGTTTTGGATTAAAAGATTCTATTTCAGCAATCGTTCCGCTTCAATACGAACAGATTCAGCTTTATGATGGAGACGTTATTTTAAAGGAAGATGTGACAGAAGAAGAGAGAATTGAGGTTCAGAAAGAACTGGATACGGATAAGAAGGTATCGGTGACTGCAGAAAATCTTTTGAAAAATATTGAAGTCAGTTCAGGAGAGTCTTCTCAGGAAGTTTATTTAGATGTACCAAAAGATGTGGAAGCATTCAAAAAGTTTGTCGTGATCCGGGATCGGAAAACAAAAGAAATTTATTCATTGGATGATAAAGGAGCAATCCTGACTGAAAAAGCAGCGAAACTGCTGGAAGTCAATGTCGGTGATAAATTAACGATTGATACAGATGATGGAGAGAAAATGGTCTTGATCAGTGCAATCTGTGAGAACTATATGGGACATTATCTCTATATGACATCTGAAGTCTATGAAAAGACATTCGGTGAGGCTCCGGCCTATAATTCGATTTATTATAGAACTCAGGACCGTACAACAGAAGAGGCAAAGGATGTCGGCGAAAATGTAATGAAGTGTGATGGAACACTTAGCATCAGCTATACGACAAGCCTGAAAAAGCAGGTGGATCATATGCTGGAGAGTCTGGATATCGTGATTATTGTATTGATTATTTCAGCAGGAATGCTGGCATTTGTAGTGCTGTATAATCTGAATAATATTAACATTACAGAGCGCAAGAGAGAACTGGCAACATTAAAGGTACTTGGATTTTATGACAAGGAAGTTTCTTCTTATGTTTACAGAGAGAATATCCTGCTGACATTGATTGGGGCACTGGCGGGATTGTTGATCGGAAAAATTCTGCACCGCTTTATTATTGAGACAGTGGAGATTGATTCCGTTATGTTTGGACGAAATATTGATCCACCGAGTTTCCTGTATGCCTTTCTGCTGACAGTGGCCTTTTCCTTGTTTGTCAATGGAGTGATGTATTTTAAATTAAAGAAGATCAACATGGTTGAATCACTCAAGAGTGTAGAATAAGACAGATTTGTCAGGAAATATAATAACGAACATAATAACGAATTGCAGAGAAGCTGCATGGAACATAGATACAATTGTGAAATGTTTCATGACAGCTTCTTTGTTGTTGCCGGCCGCATATAGCGTAAGCAGCAACCGCACGTAGCATGAACAGTAACTTTTTGTTAAAAAGCACTTGAAATATACCTGTAGGGGGTATATATTAATAATTAGAAAATATACCCCCTGGGGGTTATACGACAGGAGAAATACAATGGAAGAAAAGAAAGTCTGTCCGGGATGTTGTCACAAGACAAAGGATCGACCGGAAAAAGAATATAAAGATCTGATGAATCGTCTGAGTAGAATTGAAGGACAAGTCAGGGGAGTTCGAAGGATGGTTGAAGAAGGCGCGTATTGTCCGGATATTCTGATTCAGGTATCTGCGGTGAATGCGGCTCTGAATAGTTTCAATAAAGTGCTTTTGGCAAACCATATCCGGACATGTGTGGCAGATGATATCCGGGATGGAAAAGATGAAACGATTGACGAGCTCGTGACGACACTTCAAAAATTGATGCGATAAAAGATCTGAAGAGAGATCTGGCACAAAAAGTCCGGATTACAACTTGAAGGAGGAGCAATATGGAACAATATAATGTGACGGGAATGAGCTGTGCAGCCTGCAGTGCCCGTGTTGAGAAGGCGGTGGGGAAAGTCCCCGGAGTTGAGAGCTGTTCAGTCAGTCTTCTGACGAATTCCATGGGAGTGGAAGGCACAGCAACAGTAGATGCGGTCATTGCGGCTGTTGAGGAAGCCGGATATGGGGCAACGTTGAAATCTGCAAAGAATGAAGGGCATGGGATGAATCAAAGTGAGCAGAACTGTGCGGAAGATGCGTTGAAAGACAGGGAGACACCGAAGATGAAAAGGCGTCTGATCGCTTCTTTGTGTTTTTTGATTCCGCTCATGTATATGTCAATGGGACATATGATGTGGGGCTGGCCACTTCCGGTATTTCTGGAAGGGAATCATGTGGCGATGGGGCTGGCGCAGCTCCTGTTAACGACAATCGTTATGGTGATCAATCAGAAGTTTTTTATCAGTGGATGGAAAGGCATGATCCATAGAGCACCAAATATGGATACGCTGGTTGCACTCGGTGCAGGTGCATCTTATGGATATAGCGTGTATGCATTATTCGCTATGACGGCAGCGCAGACGGCAGGCGATATGGATCATGTGATGGAGCTGATGCATGAATTTTATTTTGAATCAGCAGCAATGATTTTAACGTTGATCACAGTCGGAAAGATGCTTGAAGCGCATTCAAAGGGAAAGACAACAGATGCATTAAAAAGCCTTATGAAGCTGGCACCAAAGACAGCAACGCTCCTGCGTGATGGAAAAGAACAGGAAGTTTCGATTGACCAGGTGAGAAGAGGGGATCAGTTTGTTGTAAGACCAGGGGAGAATATTCCGGTGGATGGAATTGTTCTGGAAGGAAACAGTGCAGTAGATGAAGCTGCCCTGACCGGAGAGAGTATACCGGTAGATAAAGCAGAAGGGGATAAAGTGTCTGCGGCTACAATGAATCAGTCAGGTTTTCTGCGTTGCGAGGCGACGAGAGTTGGCGAGGATACGACATTGTCACAGATCATTCAGATGGTAAGTGATGCGGCAGCAACAAAAGCACCAATTGCCAAAGTGGCAGATAAAGTTTCAGGAGTATTTGTTCCGGCAGTTATTTCTATTGCAGTTGTCACAATGATCGTATGGCTGCTTGTCGGAGAGCCTGTTGGATTTGCACTTGCAAGGGGAATTTCTGTTCTGGTGATCAGCTGCCCGTGTGCATTAGGTCTGGCCACTCCGGTTGCAATTATGGTTGGAAATGGAATGGGCGCGAAGAATGGAATCATGTTTAAGACAGCTGTTTCGCTGGAAGAGACAGGAAAGACGGAGATTGTTGCACTGGATAAGACAGGAACAATCACAAGTGGAGAACCGAAGGTGACGGATCTGCTCCCTGCGGACGGAATGACAGAACATGAATTATTATTTTTTGCAAATGCATTGGAGAAGAAAAGTGAGCATCCGCTTGCCCGGGCAATTCTTGCAAAGGCAGAAGAAAATGGGGAAGCAGAGCAGAAAAGTGAAATCACACAGTTTCAGGCAGTTCCGGGAAATGGTCTGTCAGGAAAACTTGGAGAGGACTGGCTGTACGGAGGCAATTTTAAATTCATTTCTGACAAAATGAAGATTTCTGCCAGCATAAAAGAACAGGCGGAACGGTTGGCACAGCAGGGAAAGACACCGCTGTTCTTTGGAAGGAATGAGCAGTTCCTTGGCATGATCGCAGTTGCGGATGTGATCAAGGAAGATAGTCCACAGGCAGTGAAAGAACTTCAGAATATGGGAATCCATGTTGTTATGCTGACCGGAGATAATGAGCGCACAGCGAAGGCAATTGGTGAGCAGGCAGGTGTGGATGAAGTGATCGCAGGTGTTCTTCCGGAAGGAAAAGAACAGGTGATCCGCAAGCTGAAAGAAAAAGGAAAGGTTGCGATGGTAGGTGACGGTATCAATGACGCACCGGCACTGACCAGGGCAGATATGGGAATTGCCATTGGAGCGGGGACAGATATTGCAATCGATGCAGCGGATGTTGTGCTGATGAAGAGCCAGTTAAGTGACGTGCCGGCGGCAATCCGTATGAGCCGTGCAACACTGCGCAACATTCATGAGAATCTGTTCTGGGCATTTTTCTATAATGCGATAGGAATTCCACTGGCAGCAGGAATCTGGATTCCGGTCTTTGGTTGGAAATTAAATCCGATGTTCGGAGCGGCGGCAATGAGCCTGTCCAGCTTTTGTGTAGTAACAAATGCATTGAGACTGAATCTGTTTAAAATGCACGATGCCAGCAAAGACAGAAAAAGAAAGATGAAAAAGATAGAAACAGCAGAAAATACTGTTTCAGATATTGTCTTAGCAGACAAAAATGAGTCAGAAAACAAGGAGGAGACAAAGATGACAAAGACAATGAAAATCGAAGGAATGATGTGTGGACACTGTGAGGCGGCTGTGAAGAAAGCTCTCGAGGCACTTGAGCAGGTTGATACAGCAGAAGTCAGCCATGAGGCCGGAACAGCAGTTGTAACACTGAATTCCGAAATCAGTAATGAAGTGCTGAAAAAGACAGTCGAAGACAAAGATTATACAGTAACAGCGATCGAGGATTAAGGAGCAAAGAAGAGGTCCCCTGCGGAAGTGAAAGATTCTGCAGGGGATCTCTTGGATTAATCCTTGTATACAATCTTTCCATCACAGATTGTATATTTTACTTTTCCATACAATTCCCATCCGGTAAATGGAGAATTAGAAGACTTAGAAGCATAAGTCTCAGGAGTCCATTTCTCATTCGGATCAAACAGTACAAGATCAGCCGATTTTCCTTCTGCGACAGAACCGCATGGAAGGTGATACAGGCTGGCAGGATTGATCGTCATCTTCTCGATCAGCTGGCTTAATGTCAGGTGTCCCGGACGTACAAGGGAAGTGATTCCGAGAGCAAGGGAAGTCTCAAGACCAATAATACCGCTTGGTGTTTGTGTGATAGGACGGGATTTCTCTTCCGTACTGTGTGGCGCGTGGTCTGTAGCAATCAGATCGATCGTACCGTCTTTGAGACCTTCGATGATAGCAAGGCGGTCATTTTCTGTACGAAGCGGTGGGTTCATCTTGGCAAGTGCGCCGTATTTTAATACAGCTTCATCTGTCAAAGTGAAATGATGCGGAGTTGCCTCTGCATGCAGATTTGCTCCCATAGTTTTAAAGGTACGTACCAGTTCAACGGACTGTCCGGAGCTGATATGCTGGATCACGACCTGTGCACCGGAACGAAGCGCCAGCAGACAATCTCTGGCAACAAGAGATTCTTCAGCAATCGAAGGAGATCCGTAGATGCCCAGCGCATCAGATACAGGTCCGTGGTTGATTCCGTTTGTTTCAATAAATGCAGGATCTTCTTCATGAAGACTGATCGGAAGGTCAAGTGCCTTCGCCTCTTCCATGGCCTTATAGAGAAATGCAGCGTTCTTAAGAGGGATTCCGTCATCTGTGAATCCACAGGCACCGGCAGCGGCAAGTTCCTTCATAGAAGTCATCTCTTCACCCTTGAGTCCGCAGGAGACAGCAGCAGCCTGGAAAATATGGATGTCTTCCAAAGCCTCCCGTTCCATCAGTTCTTTGAGAACCGGAACAGAATCGATGACCGGTGAAGTATTTGCCATACAGATCACGGAAGTAAATCCACCGGCAGCAGCTGCTAGAGATCCGGTATGGAGATCTTCTTTATAAGTAAATCCGGGATCACGGAAATGAATGTGTGTGTCAACAAGTCCTGGAGAAATCATAAGTCCTGCAGCATCAAGCTCATCCTCTCCATTTTCAGGTATCAGAGTTCCGGCATCTGCGAGTGTCTGGATCAGACCGTCTGTGATGCGAAGGTCGACAAGACGTTCTGTATCAGATGCAGGATCAATTAGAAAACCATTTTTTATAAGCATAATTCATCCTCCTTTTGCTGTTAAGTATACCGTATTTTTGATAGAGATTCAAATTTATTAGAAAATGTGTTATCATAAGCATACCGTAATATGAAAAGAAAGAAGGCAGAAAGGTTATCTCTGAATTTTACCGGATTCAGACAATCGTTCTGCGGAAAGAAGGAGTAAATGAAAGAATACGATTATCTGATTGTCGGAGCAGGTCTTTATGGAGCTGTCATGGCACATGAATTAAAGAAAAAAGGGAAGAAATGTCTTGTGATTGACCGAAGAGATCATATTGCAGGAAATATTTACTGTGAGGACATAGAAGGAATCCATGTACATAAATATGGTGCGCATATTTTCCATACGTCTGATAAAAAGATATGGGATTACATGAATCAGTTCGCGGAATTTAATAATTACATCAATTCACCGGTAGCAGTTTATAAAGATGAACTTTATAACCTGCCATTTAATATGAATACATTCAGTAAGATGTGGAATATCCGCACACCAAAGGAAGCAAAAGAGATTATTGAAAAACAGCGCAAAGAGACAGGAATCACAGATCCACAGAATCTGGAGGAACAGGCACTTTTTCTTGGCGGAAGAGATATCTATGAGAAGCTGATCAAGGGTTATACAGAGAAACAGTGGGGGAGAAAGTGTACAGAACTTCCGGCATTTATTATCAAACGTCTGCCATTCCGATTTGTTTACGATAATAACTATTTCAATGACAGATATCAGGGAATTCCGGTTGGCGGTTATACAGCAATCGTTGAGAAGATGCTGGAAGGGACAGAAGTTCGCACAGGGATTGATTTCTTTGAATTCAGAAAAGAGAATCCGGAGATTGCAGAGAAGATTATTTTTACAGGAATGATCGATGAATATTTTGGATATCAGCTGGGAGCATTGGAGTATCGTTCTGTCAGATTTGAGACAGAAGTTCTTGATTGTGAGAACTATCAGGGAAATGCTGTTGTCAATTACACAGAGCGTGAAGTTCCGTATACAAGAATTATCGAGCATAAGCATTTTGAGTTTGGTAAGCAGGAGAAGACGGTTATTTCCAGAGAGTATTCATCAGAATGGAGTGTTGGCATGGAACCATACTATCCGGTAAATGATGAGAAGAATAATGCATTGTTTGAAGAATACAAGAAGCTTGCAGAAAAGGAAGAAAATGTAATCTTTGGCGGACGACTGGGTGATTATAAATATTATGACATGGATAAAGTTGTTGCCGCAGCTCTTGACAGACTGGAAGAATTCAATTAATATGAGAGTCACACTTCAGTCGTTCTGACTGAAGAATCAGGAAAGATTCTGAAGAGTAGTTCGTATCAGATTCTGATAATTTTCAATTGGACAGGTATTGTATCGTGTGCGGTGTGGGGCCGCACACGTTTAGATGACAGATTGCAGTAGAATTAAATATGGAAAAAATGTATGAAGTACTTCGCTTCGTGGAAAAAGGAACCGAATGCCAGCCAAGTATCGATTGCCTGCAGGGAGAACTTTTGATTTATTATCTGCGGGATAATACACAGTTGGATAAAGCGGTGTTATTTGAATGGTTCCGACAAATTGCCGGAGAAATAAGAAAGTATCAGCAGTCGAAACGCGGGCAGAATTATCGATGTCTGACGCCGTATAGTATTGTTGTGACAGAAGAAGGAGAACTGCTGCTTTTAAATCCGGATGCACAGGAAAATGAATTTGTTATGAAGAAGATGCAGCAGAAAGCGGTGAGAAGTCATTTTATCCGCCCGACAGCGTCAGGCAGCAGGAAAAATTGTTCCGTAGATTTGTTCGGATATGGTAAAATTTTGCGGTTTTTACTGGCATATACAGAGCAGATCCCGGAACTTAGCAGAAGTGAAGAACGCAGACTGGAGCGGATTATTGAACGTTGTACCGGTGGCGGAAGACGGCATTATGATAAGATCAGCCAGGTGATACGTGATCTTCCGGAGGAACGCGAGGAATGGAATCTGGAACAGAAAGTAAAATTTCGGAATGTCAAACTGGCGGTTCTTTTATTTGCTGCCGGGGCAGTAATTGCGGCAGCAGGAATTGGGATGAGCCGGGGAAGAGAAAGCAACAATACAGTTGGGAAAAGTGAAACAGCAGTGCAAGCTCAGAAGGCAGACGATGCAAAAACAATACCAGGGGAACGCAGTGAAACTGAACAAGACAGAAAAAAAGCATTGGAAGATATGAAATGGAAGAAAGAGATGGAGGAACGGGTTCAGGAGATTCTGGAATCGGTCAAAGCATGTGAAAAGAAGATAGAAGAAACAACGAAAGAAGAGAATAACGGGGAAAACAAGGAAGAAGCAGAGCAAACGACAGAACAGCAAACAGAGGAAACTGCGGAAAAATCTGTAGAAGAGGAAATACAACAGGAAACGAAACAAGAAGTGATAAATGATCCGGTTGTTCCGGAATAAGAAAAAAGTCTCCATAAAAGGGAGGATGCCGGGTAACCATTTACTGGTTCCCGGCATGTATTATGAAAAAGTTTATTCAAAGTTTTTTGTTTTTTCCTTTGATGCTTATAGTATATGTGAGAGAAATGAAGAAAAAGTGATAAGAAGATGAAAGATTTTTAAATGATAAATGAACAAATTATGAACGACAGATGTAGTGGAAAATAACGGTTTAAAAAAGAATGGCAGTGTGGTATTCTACATCTAAAGAGAACTTCGGAAGTTACTGTTCACTCCCGTGTCAATCACTCCGCTGATTGACACGGAGGATGCGTGTTTTGACTTGAATGCATCTCGCCCCATCGCCAAAGGCGATTTAAAATGGCGAGATGCGTTGCTGGTCGCACATCGTGTGAACAGTAACCTTCGGAACAGGAGGTAACAGTTGAATATGACAAGACAGGAATTTATCCGAAAATTACAGGAGGCTTTGAATGGAAAGCTTGATGCCGCAACAATTCAGGATCATCTTAAGTTTTATGATGATTATATTATAGAAGAAATGAGAAAAGGAAAGAGCGAGCAGGAGGTCTTGGAACTGCTCGGAGATCCGTGGGCAATTGCGAAAACCATTGTAGATGCAAGTGATGGAACAGACGAAGAAGTAGTTTATGAGAACAGGAGTCCATTCAATAATTCGTACAACCAGACAACGCAGGCACAGAACAGCTATACTGGTTATGGACAGAAGGATGAATATGGAGCAGAGCATTCTTATGGTTCCTATCATGAGTTCAGATTAGATACCTGGTGGAAGAAGGCTTTGCTGATTCTTGCAGTTGTATTTGTAGTCGTAGTAGTTGTGTCTGTTATAACAGGAATCATTAGTTTTCTGGCACCGGTTCTTGTTCCTCTTCTGATCATTATGATCGTGATCAGACTGATTGGTGGGAACCGACGATATTAGAAAAAAGAAAAGTAAAAGACCGATGGGGGAGCCATCGGTCTTTTGAGGGGAGTATAAATAATTAATAAGGGGTTGTAGAAAATAATCTTTCTACATGAATCAGTATAATATATGCATTTGGAAAAAGCAAGCAAAATATTCAAAATATGGTTGAAACAAAATGCATAAAAAGACCTCCGTTTGGGATAATAAAGATTGTACTAAATAGTTACTGTCAGTTAATAAGAACAGTAACACCAAATAAGGAGGAAGTATCATGGCAAAAAATTATAGCAACACAAGTAAAAATTCCCAGAATGGATTCTATTCATCGAAGGAAGAAAATCAGAGTAAGAACAGAAATTCAACATCTAATTCAGGTTCGAATAAGAATTCCAGTAAAAATTCTTATTCAAATAAGAGTAAGAACAGCACAAACTGCAATTCCAAAAATGCAGATGACTGCTATGGCGGAAAAGATGATTATGATGAGTCAGACAGATATTAACAGATACTGTATGCAGTAACAAACAAGTGAGTGGCAAAATTTACTTTTGAAACTCACTTCATAAGATTATTATAAACAGCAACAAGGCAGAGAAGAAAGGCAATCGCACTTTACTCTGCCTTTCATTTATAGTAAAATTATAATACTGTAAAAAGAATCAGTTAACAGTAATTAATAGTTACTGTTCACTCCCGTGTCAATCACTCCGCTGATTGACACGGAGGATGCATGTTTTGGCTTGAATGCATCTCGCCCCATCGCCAAAGGCGATTTAAAATGGCGAGATGCGTTGCTGGTCGCACATCGTGTGAACAGTAACAATTAATAAGTACATAAAGATAATATGAGGTAGATATGGAAAGAATGGAATGGATTGCGCCGTGTCATTTCGGTCTTGAATCAGTATTAAAAAGGGAGATTCAGGATCTGGGATATGAGATCGCACAGGTGGAAGATGGAAGAGTTACCTTTTACGGAGAAGCAGATGCAGCGTGCAGAGCGAATGTATTTCTCCGTACAGCAGAACGTGTTCTGCTCAAGGCAGGAAGTTTTAAAGCAGTTACCTTTGATGAATTGTTTGAGAAGACAAAAGCAATTCCGTGGGAGAATTATATACCGAAGAACGGGAAGTTCTGGGTGGCGAAAGCTTCATCGGTAAAGAGTAAGCTGTTCAGCCCTTCAGACATTCAGTCAATTATGAAGAAAGCGATGGTAGACCGTCTTAGAAGCAGATATCATGTACAGTGGTTTCAGGAAGATGGAGCTTCTTATCCACTGAGAGTATTTTTGATGAAGGATATCGTTACGATCGGAATCGATACATCGGGAGATTCTCTTCATAAGAGAGGATACCGTCCGTCAGCCGGCAAGGCACCGATTTCTGAGACACTGGCAGCAGCACTGATCATGCTGACACCGTGGAGAAAAGAGCGTATCTTAGTGGATCCGTTTTGCGGAAGTGGAACATTTCCAATTGAAGCAGCAATGATGGCAGCCAATATTGCACCGGGAATGAATCGTTCTTTTACGGCTGAGAGCTGGGCGAATCTGATTGATAAGAAACTCTGGTATGAGGCCATTGATGAGGCGAATGATCTGATCGATGATCAGATTGAGACGGATATCCAGGGATATGATATTGATGGGGATGTTGTGCGGATGGCAAGACAGAATGCAGAGAATGCAGGTGTGGATCATCTGATCCATTTCCAGGAGAGACCGGTCAGTGCACTGAGTCATCCGAAGAAATATGGATTTATTATAACAAACCCGCCGTATGGAGAGCGTCTTGAGGAGAAAGAGGCACTTCCTGGTTTATATCGTGAATTTGGCGAGAGCTTTAGGAAACTTGACAGTTGGTCTGCATACATGATCACAAGTTATGAAGACGCAGAACGTTATTTCGGAAGAAAAGCAGATAAGAACCGTAAGATTTATAATGGTATGCTGAAAACATATTTCTATCAGTTTCAGGGACCAAAGCCACCGAGACCGAAGAAATAAGAAACGCTGTACCAGATTGTTGGCGAAAAAGAATAGAAGGTAGAAAGCAAAATGAAGAGAAGAATTGTATTTGCAACAGGAAATGAAAATAAGATGAAAGAGATCCGGATGATTCTTGCTGATCTTGGTATGGAGATCGTATCGATGCGTGAGGCAGGAGTCGATGAAGAAATCGTAGAAGACGGAATGAGCTTTGAAGAAAATGCAGAGATCAAGGCAAGAGCAGTATCACGAGTGCTGGTCAACGATATTGTTCTTGCAGATGATTCAGGTCTTGAGATTGACTATCTGGATAAGGCACCTGGAATTTATTCTGCGAGATTTGCCGGAGAGGATACTTCTTATGATATAAAGAACAGAATCCTTTTGGACAGACTGGAGGGGGTTCCGGACGATGAGCGTACCGCAAGATTTGTCTGTGCGGTTGCAGCAGTATTTCCGGATGGAACAACAAGCGTAGTCCGTGAGACGATTGAAGGACAAATTGGACACGAGATTGTTGGTGCGAATGGATTTGGTTATGATCCGATCTTCTATGTTCCGGAATTCGGATGTACAACAGCGGAGATGACACCGGAGCAGAAAAATAAATTGAGCCACAGAGGAAAAGCACTTCGAGCAATAAAAATCTTGCTGGAAGAGAAATTGAACGAGGAAGAAGCATGAAAATTCTGATTGTCAGTGATACACACGGAAGACACCAGGCACTGGATCGCGCATTAGAAGAGGCTGGGAAAATTGATATGTTTATCCATCTTGGAGATGTAGAAGGCGGAGAAGACTATCTGGAGGCTGTCGTAGAGTGTGAGAAGCATATTATAAGAGGAAATAACGACTTTTTTACAGAACTTCCGAGAGAAGAGGAGTTTGAGATTGGGCCTTATCATGCATTTATTACCCATGGACATTATTATTATGTGTCCATGGGGATGGAAACTATCATAGAAGAGGGCAGATCAAGGGGAGCGGATCTCGTAATGTTTGGTCATACACATCGTCCTTTCTTTCTTCAGAAGGATGGAATGACAATTTTAAACCCGGGAAGTCTATCTTTTCCACGTCAGGAGGGAAGACGAGGCAGCTATATGATCATGGAAGTCGATAGGGATGGAAAATTGAGTTTTGAGCAAAAATATCTATAATTGTTCTAATTATCAGAAAACTAAAACAAAAGAAACAATTTGCACACTCTCCTTGCGAAAAACAGGTAAAAAAACTTTAAAAAACCTGTTGACTTTCTGAGAAACATGCCATATAATATATCTTGTCGCTGCGGGAGATACGAAAGAAACACAAAGCCGCAGAGGCAAGGAAATAAAACTGATATCGGGGTGTGGCTCAGCTTGGCTAGAGCGCCTGGTTTGGGACCAGGAGGTCGCAG
>ERZ1034901.1212-NODE-1212-length-18326-cov-23.610147_pt1 | contig 18326 bp, 15 predicted proteins | sample MGYA00520628_ERZ1034901 | MGnify/ENA primary metagenome ERZ1034901 (study PRJEB33766, sample SAMN09781783) | gut metagenome | biome: gut microbiome | host: Homo sapiens | place: Madagascar | study: EMG produced TPA metagenomics assembly of the PRJNA485056 data... | reverse complement strand
AATGAAAGGTAACGGAAATGGTTGGAGCACGCTGTTCCAAAAACTATATTTTATGTTTATCCCATCATCAGGGAAGAGAACCATTTATATTAATAAGCATGCAAATCAGTTCAAACATATCGGGGGGGGGATTTTCTGGCAACCCAGAACATTCCCGACCGATCCCGAACTCATCTCGATAGGTGACAATGTGATGATAGCCTCTGGAGTGGAATTTATCAACCACGACATAGTGGCTCACATGCTAAACAAGAAGTATGACACGCATGATTTTCAGCCAATGAAAGGATGCATATCTATTGGCGACAATGTGATGATAGGTGCAGGGACGGTTATATTGCCTAATGTTAGGATTGGTTCTAATGTGGTAATTGGAGCTGGTTCAATTGTATGCAAAGATATACCTGACAATGTAGTAGCAGCAGGAGTGCCTTGCCGTGTCGTGGGAGATTTTGATAAACTTGTTGAAAAATACAAGAGTATAAGGAAACTTTCTACGGAAGAATTGTGGAAAGAATTTTCTATGATAAAGAATATGTAAAAAATTATATAACAAAGATGGATAATTTGCAAGATGTAACGATTGTAATATTGACAAAAAATGAGGAGGTAAATCTTCCCGACTGTTTGAAGTCTGTAAAAGGTTTTGCCAAGCGATGTGTTATTGTGGATAGTTACAGTAATGACCGTACAAAGGAAATAGCTTTGGAGTATGGTGCGGACTTTTATGAGCACAAGTTTGAAAATTATGCACGTCAGTTTAACTGGGGACTTGATAATACTGATATTAAGACCCAATGGACGTTCCGACTTGACGCTGATGAACGATTAACTCCAGCATTATGTAGTGAGCTTGAAAAATTAATATCAGTGCATGAAAATGATGATGTTAATGGCTTTACTATGGAGGCTTCATTGTTTTTCATGGGCAGAGAAATGAAACATGGAGGTCCACAAAAACGTAAGCTGATGCTTTTTAAAACAGGTATGGCCCGCATTGAAGATAGGAAAATGGATGAACATACGATTCTGTCTTCAGGCCACGCCGTAGATTGCAAGGAGAAGTTCCTTCATTATGATTTTAAGGATATGACATTCTGGATTAATAAGCTTAACTGGTATGCTACTCGTGAAATGCAGGATTACTTTGATTATATCAATGGTAAAAATGCAACGATTAATGCCAATGATAAGGAGATTGCGTCTATCCGCAACAAGAAGTTCGGTGTCTATTATAAATTCCCGAAGTTTATCCGTTGTTGGTTGATGTTCTTCTATACGTATATCTTCCAGCTTGGCTTCTTGGATGGTAAGGAGGGCTTTATCTATCATTGGATGTATCATCGCTTCTATAGAACTCTGGTTGATTGTAAAATCATGGAGCAGGAATTGAATCCAAAGCCTTTTGAAAAAACAGGAGATTTAAAATAAATCAGTTTCTTTGATTTATATGTGTCCAGTATAAGCATATCGAAAATGAGAAGCTTTTATATCTAACGCTTTTATAATCCCATCCGAGTGACGGCTGAGTGCAGAGCGATACTGCAATGGGGGGCTAATGTACACATTTCTTTTACTAAGCCAAAAGGAGGTAAGGCCTAATGGTTATATCACTAAAAGTTTTGTTTACGTATAATAAAGCTCCTAATAACATATAAAAAACATGGATGTAGAATATCTAAAGTTGATAAAAATAGATCACGATAACAACTGTGTCACAGAGGAAAATGTAGACGAGAAGGAAAATGTACGTGGTTATGTATTGTCTATTATTGAACAAATAAGTAGCAATGCTGGCGAGAGAGAATATGAGTTCAAGGAAAATGAACTAACAATGAAAACTCTCTTGGAAAAAGTTATTGAGAATAACGACAGGGATGCTCAATCATTATCTATTGCTAAGAGATTACTTGACAAGGAAAATGAAGCGGAACAAAAATATCACCAGATAACAGAGATTCAAAGAGGCATTCTTCTTATAGCTTATTGCAAAATGGCTGAAGAAGAGTATAAAATAGTTATATGTAAGGCTGATTATACAGAGTTTATTGAAGAGGCTACTGGCCAAAAGAAAAATGGTCTTCCTACAAAAAAGAAAATATTTAAATCTTTTTGTGCCAATGTGTCTATGAATGCTGGCATGTATACTATTGGTAAGAAAGTAACATTCGATGTAAACTCAAACCAAGCAAAGTATTGGTATGATGGTTTCTTGGATTTGAAAGCCTGTTTGGATGATGCAGAAAATACAAAGCGGGCTTTTAAGTATATAAAGAGTAAAATTCTTGATCCTTTGCGTGAGGGGCATCCACATGAGCATTTGCGATTATGGAATATAACGGTTGGGTATATGAGAAGTGATGGAGAATTTTCAATTGACCATTATGCAGATACTATACTTGGAAATTATCATCCTGAAGATGGACTTGATATGCAACCTATTGTCGCAAAGGCAAAAGAATTGCCAAAACAATGGAATTTTGATAATAGGTTCACAAAAGTACCTAATGAGATTAAATCAAAAATTAGGCAAGAATACGATTTGACTCGCGATATCAAACTGTCAATTAATGAACATATTCCTGATTTGGATAAAACTATTGTTGCCCATGAGGATAATGAAAATAATAAATTTATCATGATTCGTAGTGAGTTTGGATACAAATTGGCTAAAAAAATTCAAAATGAACAAAGAGATAAATAACATATTGTCTTTGTTTGCAGATGAGGAAGAATTCAATATAGACTCTCATGAAACATGGGATGAATTTGAATGTAAGTCTACTCTTACATTGAAAAAGAGTCCTCAAATGAAAGATTTAATAGGTGTATTACCACATATTTCAAATAGAGATTCATGGAGGTTTACAATAGAATCAGAATATAGTCAAGATATTTTTGATATAAACTCAAAATCTGGATGTTTAGAAAATAAGGCTATTGAGGAAGAATTGGAGCCATATCTTAATGATCAGATATTTATAATATATAAGGTTTCTAAGCATTTACGTGATAATACTCTTACTGTATATGAAGAATCTTTGTTTACAGAACATCTGCAGAATTCAAAACTCCTTGTGTTTTTAAACGTAGTAAACAAAAGATTTGGAAATGGATTGAATATTGAAGTATGGACAGAGGCTTTTTCTGCTTTTTGTAGTAGGACTATTCATTTTATACCAAAAGGGGAGCAAGCTCAAGCAAACAATATAGAAGTCCGTCAGTCAAGAAACAACTTGCAAAAAAACTATTGTCAATCAGATGGCTTTAATTTTGTGATATTGCCAGAAGATTTATTGATGAATACTACATCTAATGTTATTTCTTTGCTATTTAGAAAGGCATGTGTTGTATTGTCTATGCTATATGTATGTGATTCTACAAAGATAGATGATGATGTGGAATTTCATCTATGTGGATATAAAACGTTAAGAACTAAACTATCGGCTTTGAAGCTGACTGATTTAGCAATTGATGATGTGTATTGTGAAAAGTGGTATGACATTTACAATTGGGCTTATTCTGGTGGTTATACTTTAGATAGGCTTAGCATTTCTCGCAATATAATATCTTTAAATTGTAATGCCAATAATATTGTATCCATTAATGAATCTACTTTTCGTTCGATAAAGTCAAACTTTAAGATTTTTGAACAAGATAATGTAAGGCAGTATATCAAGGTAAGAAATGAGGTTTCAAACATGCTAATTAGTATGCAAAAGGAAATAAATACCATTGTTGATGGTTTTGCTTCAGACTTTAAGAAGAATATCATTGCTATTTCTACTTTTTTCCTTACCGTTATTGTTGTACGAGTCATCTCAAAAGGAGATTTTACAGGTGGGTTCACTACTCCTGTGATGATTCTGTCGTTAATATATCTTGGCATTTCTTTTGGTTTACTGTATTATTCAAGAAGAGAATTGGATAGGAAAAAGAATTTGTTTGAAAAACATTATGATCAGATAAAAGAAAGATATAGGATTCTGTTGAGCGATGAGGAATTGAAGGAAATGTTTGAAGACAGTGATCCCAATAAATTTCAATCGCATGCAAACTATATAGAATGGCAGAAGAAAGTATATACAAAAATATGGTTGGGAAGTATTGTTGCTTTGACCTTATTCGTTGTTTTTGTCTGGATGATGAATTTGATAAATGACGGGAGCACTTGTAAGTTAATTCAATCAGTAATAAAATGTTGTATAAAGAGTATATTAAGATAAGCAAGTTATCAATACACAAAATTGGAAATAAGTTATGTCAAGAAGGAGTTGAGTTTTCTAAACAGGAGATTGGTGTAGATTCTGAAATGTCTGAGATTCTAAAAACTTATTTTCTGTTGCCTTTCAAGAAGGAAGAGACTTTCCATTTTACTCATATTTCTGATATAACTCTAAATGAAGTATATTCTTATTCATCTCTTATCTTTGATGATATCGATACTTTTCATGAGCAAAGTATGAATCTTGCGAGATTTTTATATGAGCATAGTTGTCATCCTAATATAAAAAGAGGAGAATTGTATGTAGCATATTTCAAGGATTGTATTTTTGAAGGAAAAACAGTAGATGCAATAGGATTATTTAAATCAGAAAATAAAGACACTTTCCTAAAAATTAATTCTAATGCGGGAGATTTTAGTATAGAGAGTCAAACTGGAGTGAATATTAAAAAGCTGGATAAAGGATGTTTGATTTTCAATACAAATAAAGATGATGGTTATGATGTCTTTGTTGTCGATAATACAAACAAAGGAGAAGCAAAGTATTGGATTGACGATTTTCTGCAAGTAAAAAGAAGAAACGATAATTATACACAAACTCAAAACACTGTGGCCTTATGTAAACAATTTATATCTCAATTATCCGAAGATATAACTAAAGCTGATAAGGCTGCAATGATGAATCGAGTTGCAGAAAATGTAAAACAAGTACATGTTGATGTTAATGATTTAGCTAATAATGCTTTTGTTTCAAGACATTTAGTAGATCGCTTCATGGATTTCATGGAAGACTATAAATCGACACATAATGTTGAGATAGAACAGTCGTTTAATGGTAGGCCAGAAGCTGTTAATCGTCGTATTATTAATACTATAACAACCATTAAATTAGATAGCAATTTTGAGATCAATATTCATGGGAATAATAATAATTTGATAGAATATGGATATGACGAACGTAAAGGAATGAGATTCTATAAACTCTTTTTTGAAGAGGAAAAGTGATAAAATAAATTTGAGTGTATATAAATAATTGCAATTTTATGGAAATACAGAATGAAAACACTTTAATTCACGCTATGAAAACTGGAATAAATGTTTTTGTAGGTGCTGGATTTTCTTTGTATGCATATGATAAATGTAATAGAAAACTTCCTACGGGTAAAGAATTAGCTATTGAATTACAAAAGACCTTCAATGTTAAGTCTTCTGATTTATCTATGATTAGTACTATTTTACAAAGGAAGTCTAAGGTAGAGTTTAAGACTTTTCTGACGGAACGTTTTACAGTTAAAGATTATGAGCCTTCTTATGAAAACTTGAATTATGTGAATGTAAAGAGTTATTTTACAACCAATATAGATAATTTGGTTCCAAAGATAGTCTCTGCTTCAAATAGTAAACGTTTTATCAATGACTTGTTAGTTTATGGAGAAAACACTGATGCTAATAGGATAAATTATCTGCCATTACATGGGAACGTTGACAATCCTGAAAACGATTATGTGTTTGATGTTCAGTCTTTGGCAACAACATTTGGCAGTAATCAGCGTATTTGGTCTTATTTGTCAAATGCTTGTGAAAAGAATCCTACTATTTTCCTCGGCTATAGTTTTTCTGATAATTCTGTTATACAAGCATTAAGTAGTTATCGTACATTTGAGAATGCCCAGAAAGAAAAATGGATACTATTGTATAAACCTACAGAAGAAGAGATAGAATATTATGAAGCACTTGATTTTAGTATTATTCAAGGAGATATAAAGGAGTTTTTGGAATTTATTCCAACTTTGTTAGGAGTAGATAATCAGACAGAAGGAGGGCAGCAATTAAATGATGATATTCTTGATATATTCAGAAGTAATTTAGTACCTATTGATAATCGTAATCAAGTAAGTCGTCCTATAATAGATTTCTTTAGAGGCCAAGTTCCTATATGGTCTGATATTTTAAGTAATAAAATCTATAAGGTCTCATATTATAAAACTATTCAAGATTCCATTTATAATAAGTCTAAACAAACAATAGTAATAGGTGCTCCAGTTTCTGGTAAAACAACTTTAGCTATGCTGCTTGCGTACAACATGCAATTTGATGGATTGAAATTGATGTATACTGGCTTAACTTTGTCTAAAGTCGATTTTATATTGAAAATATTGGGTGATATGAAGACTTTAATTTTTGTAGAAAATTTTACAGATAACATTGATGCTTTTCTAAAATTATCTCATGCTAAAAATGTAATTGTTGTTGGTGTGGACAGAAGCCAGTTTTACAGCACTGTTTCTCATATGTTGCCTTCTGATTTGTTTGATATTATCAATGTAACTGAATTGTCAGATAAGGATATTCAGGGTGTGTTTAATTCTGTGCCTATAGAAATAAAGGCTTCGTCCATAACACAGAAACGTAAAACAAATGATACAAAGTATGCTGCAGATTCAATCTATGAATTTGTTGTTCGTAATATAAAGGGACAAAATATTGTAGACAGATATAAAAAGATAATTCATAATTTGGAGAAAGATGATTCTGATTTGATGGAATTTCTATTATTGTGCGCTTATATGCATAAATGTCGTGTTCCTTTGTCCATAGAAGTAGCATATAGCTATTTTTCAGACAAATATGATTATCAAGATGTTTTGTCTATGGAGAATGAGCTTGACGATATGCTTTCAGAATTTGAAGGTTCAAATGATCTATTAGACTCATCTATAGAATATTATTATCCTCGAACCTATTTTATTGCAGAAGCTATATTAAAGTATTCTTCTTCGGATTTGCTTCGAAAAGTAATGTGCAATGTAGTTAATAATGTTCCTAAATATCTAATTTTCAATTTTAAGACGTTTAGAAAATTTGCTTTTGATAGTTTGTTGGCAAATAGGGCTTTTAAAGACTGGAAAGAAGGTAAGAATTTCTATCAATCAGCATATCTTTATGATAATGAGAATCCATATGTTTTACAGCAGGGCGCTTTGTTCTTAGCTAAAAAGAAAAAATATCAAGAAGCATTTAAATGGATTGATAGGGCAATCAATTCTACTAATGATAAATATTTTTCTATACGTAATTCGCATGCAATAATACTGTTTGATGCAAATTATGATTTGTCATTGGATGAAATGGTTGAGAAACAATTAGATAAAAGTATGGAAATATTGCATAAGTGTTATACGGATGATAGCCGCAAAATTTTTCATGCTACAGTCTATGCAGACCAAGCAGAAAGATACTACATGAAAACAAACAGCTCAAAGACAATTAAGTATTTACGGCAGGCACAGATATGGCTAAAAGAAGAATCTTCAAATAACCAATGGAATTATGAATTAAAACAACGTTTAAGTAAGGTCGAGAAGATTCTCAGTCAAATATAATAATATAAATTTTATGTATAGACACTTTTTTAAAAGACTAATTGATTCAATCCTAGCCATTTGTGGCTTGGTAGTATGCTGTATTCCCATGGTGATTATTGCCATTTGCATTAAGTTGGACTCTAAGGGTCCGGTGTTGTTCAAGCAAGTGCGACTGGGCAAGGGAATGAAACCTATAACGGTGTTTAAGTTCCGAACCATGTGTAATCATGCCTATGAAATGGGTGGTATCGCTACGAGTGCTTCTGATTCCCGTATCACCAAGGTGGGTGCTTTCTTGCGTCGCACTAGTCTTGATGAGTTGCCTCAGATGTTCAACATCCTGAATGGTACCATGGCTATTATCGGTCCACGTCCTATCTTGGATTGGGAATGGGAAGAATATAGCAATAATAAAAGATTCGCTCGTAGATATGATGCTCTTCCTGGTATGTTCTGTACTGTTGACGTATGGAATCGAGCTGCTTTAAGAGAAGATCAATTTGAGATGGATGCGGCTTATGTAGATAAGCTGTCATTGGGTCTTGATGTGAAGACATTTTTCGGTGTCATAGCACCAGTTGTTACAGGTGCTCATGTTTATCGTGATGAAAGATAATTTTAAATAGAAAAATATGTATACACTTGATCAATTAAAATCATTGGAGGCTCAATTTGGTTCTCCTATGTACCTCTTCAGAGAAGAAGATTTTATAAATAACTATAAGGAGTTTGTTGCTTGCTTCAATAAACACTACACTAAGTACCAGTTGTCATATAGTTACAAGACAAACTATACTCCGTATATCTGTAAGTTGGTAAAAAGCCTTGGTGGCTATGCCGAGGTTGTTTCTGACATGGAATGTGGAGTAGCTTTAACTGTAGGTTATGAACCTGAGCATATTGTTTATAATGGTCCTTTCAAGGGAGAACTTGGTGAAAAATGTCTTCTTGAAGGTGGCTTGGTAAACGTTGATAATCTTGAGGAATTAAAGGGCGTATGCAAGCTAGCCCATGAACATCAAGATAAGAAGATAGAGATAGGTATCCGTGTGAATATTAATATCGGACAGTCATTTATTTCACGCTTCGGTATTGATATGGATAGTGACGATCTTCAGAAAGCTTTTGATATGGTTTCAGAGGTAGAGAACCTAGAGGTTGTTGGACTTCATTGTCATGTTGGCCAATCACGCACTGTTGAAGCTTGGTCAAATCGTGCGAAAATTATGTTGGGCTTAGCTGATAAATATTTCCCCAATAAGGCTCCAAAGTATATAGACATGGGTAGTGGTATGTTTGCAAGAATGGAAGAATCCCTAGCAAAGCAGTTTGGAAATAACATTCCTACATTTGAAGATTATGCTGCGGCAGTGGCTATTCCTTTTGCTGAACACTATAAGCATTTGAGTCAAGAGGATAAGCCGATGCTGTTAACAGAACCTGGTACAACTGTAATCAATAGTTATATTGATTTCATAGGTAAGGTGAGAGGCATTAAACATATCAAGGGACGTGATTTCGTTGTCTTAAATTGCAGCAAGGATAATCTTGGTGATATCTGTAAAATGAAAAAGATGCCTTTGCAAATTGTTCACGTTAACGAAGAGCAAGAAATCTTGAAGGATGCAGAGTTTACAGGTTATACTTGTTTGGAACATGATGTGATGTATCCTGACTACAATGGCTCATTGGGTGTCGGAGATTATGTAATTTTCGGTAACGTAGGTGGATATAGCAATGTATCTAAACCTCCTTTTATCTTCTGGAACAGTCCGATGATTGCAAAGAAAGCTGATGGTAGTCTTTCGATAATGAAGAAGGGTGAAACTTTTGAAGATATTTTTGCAACTTATATTATCTAAGTCAGTTATGAAGGATTTAACAGTTATGTTGTCTGCCTGTGGTGCTCAATTTGCCCCTGGTATGGTCAGATGTTTGAAAGATAATGGTGAAAGAAACATTCGGGTTATCGGTATCGACATGCATTATGACAAGACTCTGGAGAATCTGTATGATGCGATTTATGAGGTTCCAAGAGCTACAGATGAACATTATATTGATCGTATTCTTGAAATCTGCAGATTGGAAAAGGTTGATGTAGTATTACCATTTATGTCAGCAGAGTTGCTTCCTCTTCTTGATAGAATCGAGGATTTTAATCAAGCAGGAGTAAAGGTTGCTGTTGGTGACCGCCATTCTATTGAAATAACAACCAATAAATATAGTTTCTATGCTTTCTTAAAGAAGCAAGGATTAAAGGTTCCTAAGTTCGCTTTGGTTAGCAAAGCGTCAGAATTGAAGGAGGCTTGTGAAGCTGTTGGCTACCCTAATCATCCTGTATGTGTAAAGGCTACGGAATTGAGCGGCAGTAGAGGAATTAGAATGATAGACCCATCAAAATCTAGTTTTGATATTCTCTTTGGAGAGAAGCCTAATTCATTCTTTACTACTTTTGAGGATTTGCAAGCAACCTTGAATGAGCACCCAACGATGCCGGAAATGATGGCAATGGAGTATCTTCCGGGTGAAGAGGGATCGGTAGACTTGATTGCTGATCATGGAGAAATTGTCTATATGGCTTATCGTGAAAGTAATGTAAACCTTGCTAGCATTCCTCAAGAGGCTACTTTGTCTTACAATGAAGAGGCATATCAAATAGCAAGAGACGTTGTTAAAAGTTTAGGTTTGCATGGAAGTGCAGATTTGGATTTCAAATATGACAAGGATGGCCATCCTGTATTGATGGAGATTAATCCTCGTATAGCTGCAACTATGCAGATATTTAAGGAGGGCGGTTTGAATCTTCCTTATCTCCGTATCAAACAGCTTCTTGGCGAGGAACTTCCTACTATTGAAGTTAAGTATGGAGTTAAAATGAAAAGACGTTATTTAGAAATGTTTGCCTACTAATGAAAAAGATATTGATTACTGGTGCCAATAGCTATGTTGGCACCAGTGTAGAGGAATGGTTATTAAAGACTCCTGGAGAATTCGAGGTAGATACCGTAGACACGATGAATGATGCTTGGAAGAAAGCTGATTTCACAAAGTATGACGCTGTGTTTCATGTGGCAGGCATTGCTCATGTGGATCCTAAACCTGAGATGGCTCCACTGTATTATAAAGTGAACCGTGACTTGACTATTGAGATTGCAAAGTGGGCTAAGAAGGCGGGCGTGAAACAGTTTGTGTTTATGAGTAGCGAGATTGTGTATCATGTAAGCAAATCGTTAAAGCCTCATATCATGACTTTGGACACAAAACCTAACCCGAATGATTTTTATGGCGACTCGAAGCTTCAGGCTGAGAATGGTTTGAATGAGTTGGCTTGCGATACATTCAAGGTGGCAAACCTTCGTCCGCCAATGATTTATGGTCCTAAGTGTAAGGGTAATTTCTTGCGCTTGGGTTGGCTTGCTACTAAAACTCCAATGTTCCCTTGCTGGCACAACAAGCGCAGTATGCTTTATGTGTATAATCTTGCTGAGTTTGTAAAGCATGTTATCAATCGTGAGTTGTCAGGTACTTTCTATCCTCAAAACCGTGAACTATCGGATACGGTGGAGATAGTACGTTATTTTGCCAAGAAGTATAACCATAAGATATGGATTAGCAAGTTGTTTAATCCTGCTGTATTGATTGGTTCTTGGTTCTTGCCTCAGGTGCCTAAGATGTTTGCTGATTCTTATTATGAGCCAAGCATGACAAAATATGATTTCGATTATCAGGTGTTTAGTCTTGAAGAATCGATGAAAGATCTTGAGATTACCGAAGAAAACAGAAGAATGAAGTGATGATGCTTTTTCAAGAGTTTATAAAGTTTTCTTTAGGAAAGGGAGAGGCATTATCTCGTAAACTTACTGAACAGGATTGGCTTTCGCTTTATGAAGAGGCGAAACGCCAATCGCTGTTTGGTATTTTTATGGATGGTGTGGAACGTGCTGTTGCTTTAGGTGAAGCAAAGCCACAAAGACTGATGCAATGGATTGCACAGGTAATGGCTTTGGAACAACGAAACAAGTTGCTTGATGCTAAGGCTGCTGAACTGACAAAGATTTTTGCAGATGATGGTTTCAAGAGTTGTATTCTGAAAGGACAAGGAGTGGCTAAGCTATATCCTCATCCTTACAGACGACAATGTGGCGACATTGACATTTGGGTGGAAGGAAGCAGAGAGAAAATTTTGGCTTATTTGAAAGGTAAGTATAAGATGGGGGCTCCCGTTATTCATCATGTAGATGTAGATATTTGGGATGGTGTGCCTGTGGAGGTACATTTTATTCCAAGTTTTGCGTATAGTCCTTTTAGGTATCGAAAGTTTAAACGATTCTTCTCAGTTCAGTCTCAATCACAGTTTAATAATTACTCTAAGGAGTATGGATTTGCAACACCTACCATTGAGTTTAATGTTGTGTATTCACTAATGCACATTTTTCATCATGTGCTGCATGAGGGAATTGGTTTGAGGCAGTTGCTGGACTATTATTATATACTGAAAGCGTGCAAGGGAAACAAGGAAGAGATAATGAAGATCCTCGTTTCTTTGGGTCTTGATAAATTTGCTGCTGCTGTAATGTATGTAGAAAAGGTTTTCTTTGATCTAGAAGATGAATATTTACTTTGCTCTCCTAATGTTTCACTTGGCTCTTTCTTGCTGGATGAGATTATGCGTTCAGGCAACTTCGGAAAGTATGATGAAAGATACATAAATGTAAATAGAAAAAATGGTTGGAGTGTATATCTGCATAATGTGAGAAGAAACATGTTGTTTCTAAATTTCTGTCCAAGCGAAGTAATATGGTCGCCAATATGGAAACCATGTCATTATGTGTGGAGAGTGGTAAAAGGTTATATGTAAGAAATGAGCTATAACTATTTTTATTTCTTTCTTCTCGGTAAGTGACTTACAAATGTGTTTTTACTTATGGAAGGATGTCTTTTTCATGAATTAAAGCAATACGCTACGCTTTATAATCCTGACATTCCTGATTATATTTTCTTAAATTCCTTTTGGATAACAAGTGCTCTTATAGCAATTTTGCTCATCATTAAGAAGGATTTAAATATCAAGAGAACTGTGATGGGAATCTTGTTTGTAGAATGTATTTTCATCATCTTTTGTTCAACAGTAGTTTATCGAGAGACATTGCCAGAAGCTCGTTCTAACTTTATTCCATTTTGGAACTATCAAGCAATTAGGAAAGGTGATGATAGGTGTTTTGTAGAAGTTCTCCTCAATGTTATATTATTTATCCCTATTGGTTTCCTAGCTTGTGGTTTTAAGAAGAATCAACAAATGGTGGAAGGTGGCGCTTGTAGGAGCTGTTATCTCTTGTACGATAGAAGGCTTACAACTATGGTTGCAGAAGGGATTCTGTGAATTGAATGATGTATTCCATAATACTTTAGGCACTATCGTAGGATACAAATTGTATCAATGGATTGCTTTGTTATTGAAACGAAATATGATGAAACATAAAAATAAACAAAACCAAAAAATATGAAATACCTTTTAGTAGTGGCCCACCCCGATGACGAAGTTCTCGGCGCTGGTGCATCAATGTGGAAATGGAGTCATGAGGGTGATGAAGTAGATGTAGCAATCATGTGTACGGAGGCAAAGGCAAGGGCTTTTCGCCCTTCGGATGCAGAATTGGAAGGTGACACGGATGCTGCGACGAACTATGTTGGTGTAAGCAAAAAGTATGAGGCGACTTTCCCAAATATCGAAATGAATACTGTACCGCATTTAAAATTGGTGCAGTTTATTGAGAGTGCTATTCGTGAAAGTGAACCTGATATTGTGATTACTCATCATCCTGCTGACACTAATAATGACCATTTGCAAACTTCTATGGCTTGTCAGGAGGCAATACGTTTGTTCCAACGTCAGCCAACAGTGAAGCCTATAAAGGAGTTTTGGTATATGGAGGTACCTTCATGCTCGGAATGGGCTATCAACGATGCGATGAATCTGTTCCGTCCTAATTGTTATGTTGAGGTAGGTCAGAATGGAATACAGGCTAAGTGCAAGGCTCTTTCTATGTATCGTGGTGTGATGCGTCCTTATCCTCATCCTCGCAGTGTGGAGTATATCACTGGTTTGGCAGCTATGCGCGGTAGCCAGTGGGGATGCAATTATGCAGAGGCATTCCAGGTGGTGTTGCGCAGATATTAAATCTAAATGAAATTACTAAAGGTTATTTGGGCATTCTGCTTCTACCTCTTTGTTCCAAGAAGGGCGAAGCGGATGCCCAATAATTGATTTAAAGGTATGGAAATAAATAAAGAATTACTCGATAACTTGTTTGAGCAAGCAAAAGAGAATCCTCGATTGCGTCAGAATTTGGACTTGCGAACATCTGCTAATGATAATTCGCAACGTATGCTGAATGCTTTGTTGCCTGGAACGGTTGTTCCTATCCACAGACATCCACAAAGTACGGAGAATGTTTTGCTTTTGTGCGGTAAGATTGTGGAAGTTATCTGTGATGAAAACGGAAATGAGATAGAGCGTATTCATCTTGATCCTACCGTTGGTAATTATGGTTGTGTTGTGCCACAAGGTGCATGGCATACTGTTGAGGTATTGGAACCTTCGGTTATATACGAGGCAAAGGATGGTAAGTATGGTGAGGATGGTAGTGAGACGTTTGATGCTTTCAAAGCAAAGGAGGCGGAAAACAAAGAACTGGGTTCATCTACATTCTCAAACAGTCTTGGCGATTTGAAAAAGAACATCGAGTATCTGATTGGCATGGAACGCCAGTCGGGAAGCATGGATGTCATTACTCCACTTTATGTATCTCGTATGCTGAATGTGCCTTTGGAAGAGGTGGAGAAGGTGATGAAAGAGATGTAGTTTCTATTTCTTTACAAAGGCTCTATAAGTCATAGATGTAAGATACAAACACTTATTATTCAATGTCTTGTGAATTACCTTTGCTTAAAGACGCTTTACAAGATATATTTACATATATAAGTTCACACCTACCATGCATGAGAAAATCGACAAACAAAGTTTGGATAGAATCAAGCATGTGGAATAATGTCAAAAAGGAAGTTATGACACTTGTTCCATTACTTGAAGTCTTTATGAAGCCGAGAAAGGGAAAGCGGCAGAAAACACGATCTATCCTCATGAACGACTTGGAAAGCCGCATTACAAAGTGGACGACGAGTGCAACAAAGGCAAACAATGGCATCTGAAGTTGCAGGACGTATGGGGAAAGAATCCACGAGAAATGGAAGAGATACCCTCGACATGTTTGCCGAGGAGATACTGATATGAAGGATATTCAGCTGTACGACTATCAAAAAGATATGTGCGAACGGATTGAAGCGGCTTTTCGATTGCATCAATCCGTGATGGTGCAGATGCCGACAGGTACGGGAAAAACTGTGCTTCTGGCAGAGCAAGTGAATATTGAAGAACGAAGAGTGAACAATCCATGTGTATGGATTGTGGTGCATCGCAAAGAATTGGTTGAGCAGATAAGAGATACGCTCGATACAATAAGCTGCCCCTACTCTACCCTTGATACTACCTCTCCCCTTCTATCGCACAATTCCCATATTAAGGTAATGTCAATACAATGGCTGTCAAAACACTATCGAGATATGAAGGAACATCCCTCATTGATTGTAATTGACGAGGCGCATCATGCCGCGGCAAAGACATATAAGGAGATGATGAATGCATATCCTGAAGCGAAAAAGTTGGGACTGACTGCCACGCCTTGCCGACTGACCAGACGAGGGTTCACTGATTTATTTGACGTACTGTTGCAGTCATGGTCGGCAAATAAATTCATTGCCAATGGGTGGCTGTCACTGTATGACTATATGTCCATCAAAGAGGACAGCGAGGATTGGCGCATGGTAAACTCACTTACAAAACGAGGTGCCGACGGAGATTTCTCACTGAAAGAGATGAATGAGAAACTAAATGTGCGACCAAGCATCGAGAGACTTTGCGATACGGTGATGAGATATGCAGCAAACAAGAAAGGCATTACTTATGCCATAGACATTGCCCACGCAGAGCATATAGCGGAAGCGTACAGACAGCATGGCATAAATGCAGTAGCTATAAGCAACAAAACGCCGTTTACAGAAAGGAATACAATCATTGAAAGATTTAAGGGAACGATTGTAGGGGATTGTAATGATAAGCCTTGCCGTACATCTTTGAATCAAACCAACGACATACAAGTATTAGTGAATGTCGATTTGTTCGGTGAGGGCTTTGACTGTCCCGATGTTGAGTTTATTCAGTTGGCAAGGCCCACACTGTCATTGGCGAAATACCTTCAGCAAGTAGGACGTGGCATGCGTGTGTTTGAGGGCAAGAAGTTTTGTCTGATATTGGACAATGTCGGGCTGTACCGCTTGTTTGGTCTGCCGTCAGATGACAGAGATTGGCAAGCCATGTTTGAGGGACGTGTTGCAGGGAAAGGCATTCTAACCAATGACGTGGGAAGGCCGTACAACATAGGCTATTCCATTTGTAACGAAAAAGATACAATCACTTCTGACGCACAAACAGAGCTAATTACCGTGATGACGCATGAAGGGCAACGTATGGACTTGGAGGAAGCATACGGCTACAAGGTGGTCAGCAACAAAAATGGGCTGTCTGGTGTTGTGGATAAGGACGGCAAGGAAGTGCTACCCTATGAATATAATAAGGTAGAAATGAAAGCATACGGAATTGCAAAACTGTATTCTCGACGAAAGATAGACAGAGAACGTCCTTGGATGGACTTGCGCAATGGAATACGGTACTTCAAGCAACCAAGGATTGAGAAGCATGGTTTTCTGGAGTTCACCACTACAGACGGGGTGCGCCTCTATCCAAGAGTAAGGACACGGCAAATGAACGAAAGTTGTTTTGTGTTGCAGAATGCGTTGAACTATGGCACTGACGAAGGGCTGCGGTTCCGCAATTTCTTTGTGCAGCCATCAGAGCCAGACAAGCTATACATGTTCAAAGAGAAAATAGGAGATCTTTCGATATGGGAAGACGAGCAAAGAGGTTTGGCATGGCGCAAGTCTTTGGATACCATGTTACACCCTATGACCGCAGAAGAATTAACGGAAATGAAGGACGCATGGGAGAAAGAAATCAAACAGTTTGAAGATGAGAAGAAACTATATCTGAGGTTATTCAGACCCAAAATAAGAATAGACGACATTGATGGCAAGACACGGTTGGAAGATTATAAGGAGCCAGCCAATCTGAGAATCACCAGCGTCACGAAGAACAATTATCAAGTATACTATCGAAAACATTGGTTGGATAAATGGGAATCATTAGGCAGTTATACCAAGATATTTCCCCAGGCATACGGCATAAGAGTTGTGCAAAACAGAGTTGGCAAATACCTTGTACGTACAAAACTGTACGAACCAATGGAAAAGCCAGAACAAATGTATGAGTTTGCGGAGCTGCAGGACAACGCCCTGCTGCATTTTACAGAGCAAGGCAAGGAATACTGGGTATATTTGGAGAACATGACATGCTTCACCCGAAAACCAATATTTGTCACCATCGGTTTCATGGAATTCTTGATGATTGGTACATTGTATATGAGACGTGGAGGAAACAATGGTGAAATCTACAGAAGATCTGATATAAAGATGTACGATAACATATGCTTCTTAGGATCAAGAGAGGTGTTCGTCAAAACGGCCTACAGACAACAACGTTATTGCATACAACAACGATCATTGGACGGCAAGCATTTTGTGCTGAGTGACAGTATGAATCCCAATGAATCATCAACATGGTTTGATCTGTACTATGACGGTAACAATTCTCCGATAGTAGAAAGACGGAAAAAAGACTATGAAATATACGGAGTAAAGAAGTAGTGCCATAAAATGAGAATGTGAAAAGGCCGGTGTGTAAAATAAAGAGTCTTGGACATCGCCTTTGAGCTTTATAGAAACAAAATATTGAGCTATTCTCTGACTTCATTACCTTCTGGCACCACTGAATGATACGCGTTAGGTGATATTAGCACTCCTTAATTACAAACGTCAGGGCTGACACGCAAGTGTTGGCCCTTTTTTAATGATGAGCTGACACACTATTTGGGACAGTATCCATTGTTTCAAAATTCAGGTTTCACCTCTCACAAAGCCCCCCAAAAAATTATTTTGCAAACTGTCTGCACTCTGCACTTTTTGTATGCACTGCACTGATTATCAATATATTACGGAGTGTAGACAACCTCATTTTTTGTATGCACGCTGTCTGCACTTGTCTGCACTTATCTGCACTCGTCTGCACGCTGTATGCACTTGTCTGCACTCCCCTTCGTTACGCACCTCTGCACCTAACTGCTCGGCGGTTCTACCACCTACATAATTCGGTATAGGGGAAACGGATTTTTGATTAGAGCAACCGAAAAATCTACCTCCCGTTATTGTTCTAACCGCCCCACACAGGCATTACGTCATGCTGCTGTGACAGAGAAAACAGAGGAAGAATTAGCGTGCAGACAAGTGCAGATAAGTGTAGACGAGTGCAGACAGCCGTGCAGATAAAAAACGAAGTTGTCTACACTACGTAACAGATTGATAATCAACGCAGTGCATACAAATAGTGTAGAGTGCAGGTAAGTGCAGACAAGTGTAGACGAGTGCAGATAAGTGCAGACAAGTGCAGACAGCTGTGCAGATAAAAAACGAAGTTGTCTACACTACGTAACAGATTGATAATCAACGCA
>ERZ1034901.1210-NODE-1210-length-18372-cov-7.165693_pt1 | contig 18372 bp, 15 predicted proteins | sample MGYA00520628_ERZ1034901 | MGnify/ENA primary metagenome ERZ1034901 (study PRJEB33766, sample SAMN09781783) | gut metagenome | biome: gut microbiome | host: Homo sapiens | place: Madagascar | study: EMG produced TPA metagenomics assembly of the PRJNA485056 data... | reverse complement strand
AGGAAGATTCCCCATGCGACCAGAATTACCTTATCCAGATTTGTGCGCAGTTTATTCAGAAGTCCACCAAGCTTTGTTGTGTCTTCTTCTTTATCTTTTGTCTCCGGTGTGTATCTCTGATAGGTCTCATCTACCGTATCATACTGGTAGAACCCTTCTTCTCCATCACTGTTCACTGCATAGACCACATAATAAGAACTGGCGTCCGTATTCTGCCATGCCGGGAACTCTTTTCCTTCTACCGTCATCGTCGTCTTCTGCAATGTATCCGGCAGATCTTTGGTCTTATCCTCAGATAACAGAACAATGTAACGGTCACTAGAAATACTTACCTGCTCAAACGGAGAAAACTTATCTTTATCCGGATCATACAGCCAGAAATCTTCTTCCTCATTGGCATCCTTCAGATAAATGGCATACATCTTACCACTTTCCTGCTTGGTAGCCGCATAAGTATTACCATTATAAGGCATATCAGCCGTTACAAATCCATCTGGGATCAATACCTCTGGAATATCTGTAACGACAGAATAAGTCTGTCCGTCAATCTCAATATCTCCACCGTTACCAGATGAGTCTGTAGTCTCTTCATCATCTGTGATCAGAGATGGATCCCCTTCTCCGATCGTAACAGTCGAACTTCCCTCTACAACTGTCACATCATCTCCTGAAGACGCACTGGCTGTTACTTTGGAAATATTTACTGTCGTAGTTCCCTCAGATAATGCCTGAAACTTCAATGTCCAGCTCATCTCTGTATTGCCGCTTCCAGATCCTTCCAGTTCAATCTGTCCATTAGATGCTGTCGCATTCTCTCCACTGATAAACTTTAATGCTGTTGTATCATATGTCAGTGTTGCGCTAGCTTTGCTCAGACTTTCATCCGCACTCAGCTTTGCAGTAATCTCAACCGTTGCGCCTACTGTTGTAGACGGATCAGAAAATCTCAGCTGACCACTGGCTGCCGATGATACTATACCACACATCATAAATGTCATAGCTGTACAAAGCATCAGTGCAGCTAATTTCTTCAGTTTCTTCATAACTTACTTTATCCTTTCCCGTATCTCACACGACCTTATTAATCATAGTCTTCCCCAGAATAATCTCCGTCAGATCCTCCGCCGTAGTCTCCGTAATCACTTCCGCCGCCTGAATCGCCTGTTCCTGATCCGCTGCCTGTACCACCTGAACTGCCCGAATTATTATAACTATTATTATAGTTATTATTATAGCTGTTGTTATAGTTACTATTCGAGCTTCCGGAATTACTATAATCATTGGATGTTCCGGAACCAGACCCGTAATCATCACTCTCGATCACGGAATCACTGGTTGCCTTATGTGTGCATTTCTCACGAATGCCAGCTTCCATATCTGTAATATTCGAAGAAATGGTATAACCATCATCCCCGAAAAGAAACTTATGTACATCCTCCACATTCGAAGTCAGCGTCTCTGGAATTACCACACTACCTACAACATCCAACATATCGAATGAGTTATTATCCGGGAATCCCATGCTGTCCCCCAGTTTATACTTTGCAATATCCTTAGCATATGCGATCATCTCTGCAATCGTGAAATTCGTAGATACCTGTGGGAATACTTTGTCAATAATCTTATTCAAGGTACTGAAGCTTGCACTCTGCGCTTTCTCAGCAATCAATTCCAGTACATGACGTTGTCTGGAGGTACGTTCAAAATCGCCTCCTCCTGTATATCGAATACGACTGTAAGACACTGCCTGCACTCCATTCAAATGATAAGTACCTGCAACTTCCGGTTCAATCTTTGTGTAATCCGCACCCGTAACTTTAGATGTCTCTACACAATAGTTATTCATATGCACTACTTCCGCATCTGTCAGTGTAATATCAAGACCACCTAATGCATCAATCACATCAACAAGTGCATTAAAATTCACTGCAACATACTTGGAAATATCCATATCCATACTGCGGTTGATCATTGAAATGGCACCTTCTGGTCCGCCAAATGCATAGGCTGCATTCGCCTTATTATAGCTGCCATCATCCAGTTCCAGTAACGTATCCCGGTATACTGAAACCAGTTTCACCTCTCCGGTCGCCTTATTCAGGCTGGCAATCATCATCGTATCACTTCGATTGCCTTTGCCAAGATCCCCTTCTCTGGAATCCAAACCAAACAGTGCAACATTCAAATAGCCAGTCTCCTGTTCTTCACTGGTCTCCGCTATATTCAACTTATCTGTATCAAGTTCCGTTGTCTCTATCTTCGTCATCTTACTGGCTACAAGTACAACACCCGTCGCTGCAACTGCTGCAAATGTACCACCAAGAATCACACCCAGCTTCTTCCCGATTGACCAGGAAGCAAAGCCATGTCTTCTCCGTCTGTGTGATCTTCTCGCCATCGTAACATCCTTTCTTTCGTAACAATTTGTTAACAAGCGTAACAACTCGCCTTACATATTACCCCATTTACAGTAAAATTTCAATGATTTTCCGGTAGTTTTTAAGATTCCTTGCCTGCTAACAGCCGTTTCATCCAGCTATTCATGCTGTATTTTCTGTACAATCCTTCCGGAAGCTCCTCATAAGGATTCTCGAAAAAAGCTTTCCGTTCTTCTATTGTCCCCGGATACACCAGAATGTTACTTGCTCTGTAAAAATCATAATTTACAATATCGGCATTCGTCGTAATCAATTTTCGCTTCGCTCCCATACATTCAAAGCATCTGAGTGTAAGACCTGTCTGACCTCCCTGCGGAGCATCCAGAATGCAGGTAGATACCTCCATCCCCTTCATGATATCCGCACCGGACAGCTTAACTTTCTGAAAATCTCGATATCTCGCATACCGGTATTCCTTCGCCGTCACTTTATGATATACGTATTTCAAAACCGACGGAATGTAATGATATATAAACTGCCTTGGCAGTTCCGGTTTCAAATCTTCCGCCATCCGGTTGATTTCCAGATATTTCTTAGGATGTGCGGTTCCTACATAGAAACAGTCATACCTTGGCACCGACCGCTCTTTTTTTCCGATTTTTTCATAAATTCTTGTGTAAAACGTCGGCATAAACCGGTAGATCGAATTCCGTTCTGCATCTGCCTTTTCAAATGTATAGATCCTGTCAAAATATGGATGTATACTCTTACAATATGGGAGATTCACTTCTGAATCCCACTGGTACAAAATAAATTCTGCCTGTCTTTGTAATCTCCGCATCTCACAAAACATATCTGAAGTGAATGCACAAGTCATGCCGGCTACTAAAAGAACCTTGTCATATTGCTCTTTTTCAACCAGAGGCAGTGCTTTTTCTTTGTAATATCTTTTTGCTGATCCACTGATCAGCTTTTTATTAATCCTGCCTAGTGCTTTGGATATATTAGAATTGCTCGGTGCATCGCACAAATAATCCACATGATATCCCAGTTCTTCTGCCTCCAGTATCATATCCTTATAATATCCAAAAAATACCGGAGCAATCAACAGTAGTCTCTTCATAATTATCCTATTCCTCTTCACCCATATCAGAAAACCTGCGAATCACATTCACCCATAATTCCCATTGAATCCTGAGGCATTGTCGCCAGTCCGCTTTTTCTGTATGTACTTTATATTTCTTATCACACATCCTAACACCCTCTGCCAGACCTTTCAGATACGTAACTCCTAATCCTTTCTTTATAAAAAAGGCTGCCTTAGCTCCAAATCCTACTATTAAGAGCGGGAGGTTCAAAGCAATCTGCCATGTTGGCATATTTTTATAAATCAGATAAATATTGTTCTTAGACGAATGCTCTACCTTAAACTCGTTATACCTGGAACCGCTGGATGCACTTCCCACATGAACGACCACAGCCTTTGGCTCATATACATTCACATATCCATATAATCTTGCACGATATCCGATATCAATATCCTCCAGATATGCAAAATGGCGTTCATCAAATAGTCCGATCTCGTCAAATACTTTCCTGCGGTATATTGCCGCACCACCACATGCTGCAAATGTCTTCACACAGTAATTATACTTCTTTGCTAACTGATCTTTTCCTCTGGCAAATGCCCATCCAAGCGCATTATAATACGTGCCCGCACTGTCAATTCTGGCTTCATCCTGATACTGAAGCATCTTCGCTTCTACCGAAAAGATCTTTTCGCTCCGTTCTATTCTGCGAAGAAGGGCTTCTACAAATCCTTTTCTCACCAACGTATCATTATTCAGTAACAATACATATTCTGTATCCGAAGCTGTAATGCCTTCATTCACTGCCCGGCAGAATCCATAATTGCGATCCAATCGTATTATTCTGGTCTGTGGATACAACTTTATAGCTCTGTTCAGACTGTCGTCCTTTGAGCCATTGTCCACTACAATTACTTTTATCTCTGCCCTGGTCTCTTCATACAAAGACGCAAGGCACGGCACCAGATATTTTTCACCATTATAATTCGGTATTACTACCGTTACTTTACACATGTATTGCTCCTTATTCTTCATTATCCTCTGTACTATCTTCTGAATCATCAGGATAAATACCCGTTACATCCTTAATGTGATCACTGATCTCTTTCAATGTATCCGTTGGTGTATAATCCTCATCAGGGAACAGAAACTTATGAAGCTTGATTACATTTTCTTCTAATCCCTTCGGTACAACATAGGACCCCTGATATCCCGGTATCGAATCCGGCGTCTCATTATCCATCGGAAATCCTTCATTGTCACCAATGGAATACTGCAGAAGACCAGCACTCATTTTCACAATCTCCCCCGAGGTAAAACTGGTCGTAATCTCAGGAAAGACCGCATCGATAATTTTATTGATGGTACTTAAGTCTGCCTTTTTTGCTTTCTCTGCAATCTTCTCAATCACAAGGCGCTGTCTGGATGTCCTCTGGAAATCTCCACCTTCTGTATAACGAATACGACTGTAAGATACCGCCTGTACTCCATTCAAATGATAGGTTCCTGCCACTTCAGGTTCAATCTTCTTATATTTTTTACCTGTAATTTCAGAAGTCTCTACACAATAGTTATTCATGTGTACCACTTCTTCATCCGTAAGATCCAGATCTATACCCCCCAGCAGATCTACTACATCTGCAACTGCCAGAAAATTCACGCTGACATAATCCTGAATATTCAGATCCAGATTGCGATTCAACATATTAACCGCAGCTTCTGCCCCGCCAACGGCATATGCTGAATTAGCTTTATCATACGTATCATCTTCTGTATTCAGGAGCGTATCCCGATATACAGACACCAGCTTCACTTCTTTTGTGTCATTATTAATACTTGCTATGATAATGCAGTCGCTGCGTGCATTACCTGTATCCTCCGGTCGCCTGTCATCACCAAATATCGCCACATTCATATAACCGTCCTGGCTGATTCCATTATTCGTCAGATTTTTCAACGGATTCACATTCAGCTTATCTAATTTAAACATTCCATAAGCGATTACGCTAAGAATGCATAATATCAATATTTCTGCTATCAGAAACACGATCCGTCTTCTGCGCTTCTTTCTTCTCTTTTGTCTGCGCATCTCCTGTTTTTTTCTTGCCAGTCTCCGGTCGTCTCTCTGTCCCATATCTCTGTCTCCCCTTCGATCAATATGCGTTTTTATTTACAAACCCCTTAAAAAATGTCATGATCAGTATCTTGAAGTCCAATCCTAATGTCCAGTTCTCTACATAATACAGATCACAGTCAATTCTCTTACGAATGGATGTATCTCCCCTGTACCCATTCACCTGTGCCCATCCGGTCAGTCCCGGACGAACCTGGTGTTTTACCATATATCTCGGTATCTCTTCTTTGAACTGCTCTACAAACTGCGTTCGCTCCGGTCTTGGTCCAACCAGACTCATATCTCCCTTGAACACATTAAACAGCTGTGGAAGCTCGTCAATACTTGTCTTACGGATGAATTTGCCAACCCTGGTCACTCGTGGATCGTTCTTGGTTGTCCATCCTTTCTTTTCTTCTTCCTCTGTCTGTACTACCATCGAACGGAACTTGTACATCATAAACGGTTTATTCTTAAGCCCTACTCTCTCCTGCTTGAATATCAGAGGTCCGGGTGAACTCACCTTAATTGCGATCATCGTTCCAATCATCACAGGCGAGAATAATATCAATGCCACTGTTGCGCCAAAGATATCCACCCCACGCTTCATGAATCGATTCAACGGATCATGAAGCGGAACCCGGCGGATGTTGATCACGGGAAGTCCCTGAATATCTTCCGTATAAGGCTTCGTCGGTATGACATTATTATAATCAGGAATAAATTTCGTATGCACACCGGATTTCTCGCACATGCCTACAATCCGTTCCAGCTTGTGATATTCTGCCAGTCCAAGTGTGATCACAATCTCATCCAGGCGATTTTCCGGTAAAATAATGGATAAATTATCGATTCTTCCGATTACTTTATACCCCCGGTACATGGTGCCTCTCGGCATATTGTCAGCCAAAATGCCTCGTACCGTATATCCCCATTCCGGATTCTGGATAATGCGATCAATATACTCTTCCGCTGCACGGCTGTAACCGATCAACAGGATCTGCTTCTGATTCAATCCATTCTTCCGAATCTTCCGCAGAAATATTCGAATAACATTACGCATCAGTACATCCAGAAAGATATTAATACATAAGAACACAAACAGCATCTTTCTGGAATAATCGGTCTGATGGCGCAGATACAGGATCATAATAAAACATGCGATACCCGTTACATTGGCCTGTACTACATGCCAGGCTTCCAGTCTTCTTCCCTGCACACGTTTCGGAGTATATAGCTGAAATGCATAATATAAGATCAGATATCCCGGCACCACAAAAATGAGTGCACGCATATATGCCTGCAATGACAGATACCAGGCATCTAATGCAAAAAAGCCGGAGCGGAATCTAAAAAACCAGGCAAGCATATATGCTATCACCATTACAACCGCATCCAGCACTACGTGAATTCTATTTAATAATTGCTGATTATTCTTAATCAAGGGGTCACCAACTTCCATTATTTTTCATTTCTCATAATACTATATTTTCACATAAAGAGCAAGCCACAGTGTTTTTCTTAACTGATACTTAAGAAAAACACTGTGGCTTTTATCATTTTGATTATTCTTTTTGATTATTACGAAGACTGTAATCCCATTTGGTCAATGTCAGATTCGGATTGTACATTGGATCGCCCTTCTTCAGAAGTTCCAGCCAATGACTCCGCATATATTCGATCTCATTCTGGAATCTGCGTATCTTTTCTTTGGAATCTTCCGTTCCTCTGGATTTCGATTCAAAATGGTATAATTCCACATTTGGATCATACACTACAAGATATCCTTTTTCTCTTGCCCGCAGGCAGAAGTCTACATCATTAAACGCAACCTTCAACTCTTCTTCCAAGCCACCAAGTTCCTCATACACAGATCGCTTCACCATCATACACGCCGCAGTCACTGCGCTCAGATCCTGCTGGATGGCTGCTTTGTGGAGATATCCGGTAAACATCCTTGGCATTCCCACAAACAATGCTCCTGCCACACCGCCAATACCGATTACGATACCTGCATGCTGGATCGTGTCATCCGGATAGTACAGTCTTGCTCCTACAATTCCAACATCTTTACGCTGACAATTGGCTGTAAGTTCTTCTAACCAGTCTGTCGTGATTACTTCTACATCGTTATTCAGCAGAAGCAAATAATCACCCCTGGCATGTTTTACGCCAAAATTATTAATTGCAGAATAATTAAATTCATCCGACCAGTACACAATACGGATCTTGTCAGACTCAATCTTCTTATAATATGCAAAGGTTTCGTCCTCTGTACTGTTGTTCTCTACAATAATAATCTCATAATTCTTATAAGAAGACTTTTCAATGGATTCAAGACATTTATTCAGCGATTCCACCTGATCTTTATTCGGAATAATGATTGAAATCAATGGACTGCCCTGCACCTGATATTTTACCCGGTAAAATCCCAAATCTTTCTCGTGGCTCACTTTGCCAATTTCACCACACCGTTTCAGATGATCTTCGATTGCTCTCTTTCCGGCATCAAACGCATACATCTTGCTTGCCGGATTGTCAGCTGTTGATGCTTTGTGTACTCGCCAGTGATACAAGATTCTTGGAATATGAGCAATTCCCTTTGCTCGTTCCGTACACTTGAGAATCAGATCATAATCCTGTGCCCCATTATATTCACCATCTTCTCCGCCAACTTCTTCTACCAGCGTACGGTCTGCCACAAAGAAATGCGTAATATAATTATTAGACCGAAGCAGATCTTTATTATAATCTGGCTTCATATGTGGCTGAAAATGTTCCGACAGATCCATGGTTACCTTGTCTTCATCCGAATACAATACCTGCGGTCTGTCATTTTCATTGATCGCTTTTACGACTTCATACAATGCATCCGGCGTCAGCAGATCATCATGATCCAACAGTCCGATATAATCTCCCGTTGCACTCGCCAGTGCGGCATTCGTATTCTGTGCAATTCCTTCATTTTCCGGAACATCTTTTACCTTAATTCTTTCATCTTTCGTAGATGAGATGCGTAAGATTTCTGCCACTGTTTCATTGGCAGGATTCGCATTCGCAATGCACAGTTCCCATTTGCCATATGTCTGCTTTCTCACCGACTGGATCATCTGCTTCAGAAATTCTTCCGGTGTATTGTATACGGGCACCAGAATACTGATCAACGGTTCGTATTCAAATTCTGTATCACGCTGCCTCTGTAATTCTTCCATTGTCGGTTTGTGGTTCTTATACCATTCTTCATAATCCACATCGTCCGCCTGAAAACGCTCTGTCAAGCGAATCCAGAACTCCTTCGGTCCAAAATGCTTCATATAAAGCAGACCTTTTTTTATGTTATATGGTGATAATCTTTTTGCAATTTTCAACCAGTCTATCTTATACGTATCCATACTACTCTCCTGCTGCTTCTTTCTTAAACACAAAAAGTCTCTGTCCCAGATAATTAATCACTACAAACAGTACCATGCCTACCAGCATCGCGCCATTATCCTGAATCTTGACAGACTGTCCAGACAGGAGCATGCGCACCAGCGGTTTTGCAATGCCATATGCTATAGCATAGCATATACTGATATTAATCACAAACCGAAATACCACCTGCCATGAGCGTTCTTTATTCTGAAACGTAAAATTCTTATTCAGGAAATAACTCAAAATACTTCCAAAAATATAATTGCTTGCAGAAGATACCCAGTAACTCAGATGGAACACATTATAAAACAGGAACATAATTGCAGTACCAAATATAGTATTTGCAACTCCTACCATTGCAAATCTGATAAAAGTACTATCTATTTTCTTCATTCTCTGCACCTTAGAACTTAAACGTATCCTTTAATACTGCCCATTTCTGGTCTTTGTCACTCAGATTCAATGCTGTTCCGTCTGCAAGATGATATCCTTCTGCTGACGGAGTTCCGTTGTATTCACCCTGAAGCTCCGGCCATGTAATACCGATCTCCGGATCATTCCATGCAAGTCCACCTTCATCACCCGGATGATAAAAGTCTGTACACTTATAACAGAACTCAGCAATATCACTCAACACAAGGAAGCCATGTGCAAATCCCTCTGGAATATAGAACTGCTTCTTATTCTCTTCTGTCAGCTCTACACCAAACCATTTTCCATAAGTCTCGCTTCCACTTCTTAAGTCTACTGCCACATCAAACACAGACCCCTTCACCACTCTTACAAGCTTGCCCTGTGGAAATTCTTTCTGGAAATGAAGACCTCTCAGCACACCCTTTGTCGAACTAGACTGATTATCCTGTACAAACACCATATTCAGTCCTTCTTCTTCCATATCTCTCTGATTATAAGTCTCCATGAAATATCCTCTGGCATCTCCGTGAACTGCCGGTTCGATTACGCACAGTCCTTCAATACCGCCTGCATTCTTCTCTACTTTAATCTGTCCCATTTTATCTTCCTCCAGTTATATACACCAAATCTGCCCGGTTGATTATACCAGGCAGATTCTATTGTTTACTTATTAAAATTAAAACTCGATTTCTTTCAGATATCTGGATAATGCATCCTGCCATGTCGGCAATGGTTTGAATCCATTTTCCACAAGCTTACTCTTATCCAGACGGCTGTTAAATGGTCTTGCAGCCTTTGACACGCCATATTCTTCTGTTGTTACCGGTGCAACACTCAACCGGTCTTCCGAATATTCTTCATGTCCCATAGCAACTGCCTGACGAAAGATTTCCTTGGTAAAATCATACCAGCTGATATAGCCGCCTTCGTTAGTTGCATGATAATATCCATATTTTTCTGTCTCTATCATATCTACCAGAAGACGTGCAAGATCAAATGTATACGTCGGTGTACCAATCTGGTCATTTACAACTGTAAGCTTATCGTGTGTCTTACCGACATTCAGCATCGTCTTAATAAAGTTCTTGCCATTCTTGCCAAATACCCATGCGATACGTACGATAAAATATTTGTCCAGATTACCGGATACAGCAAGCTCTCCATCCAGCTTTGTCTGTCCATAAACGTTCAGAGGTGCGTAATCCTTACAATCCGGCTCCCATGGCTCTGTGCCCTGTCCATCAAACACATAATCCGTACTGATATATACCATCTTGCAATTCAGTTCTTTACACATCTTTGCGATATTTTCGGTACCGCCTGCATTAATCGCATGTACGATCGCCTGTTTATCTTCATCCTCTGCATTATCTACTGCTGTCCATGCTGCACAGTGAACCATAACATCCGGATTCACTTCGCGCATTACCTTTTCTACAGATGCAGCATCTGTAATATCCATCGGAACATATGGCATTGTGGTTACCGGAGTTCCGTCCTGAATACCGCTGTATTCTTCCTTGATGTCTGAACCTACACCTTCATAGCCGCGCTGTGCCAGCTCATTCATCACATCATGTCCAAGCTGTCCGCCTACTCCTGTTACTAATACCTTCATTTATTTAACCTCCTGACGGTGTGCATACATTTTCTCATAATAATTCTGGTATTCACCTGAGATAATGGTCTCCCACCACTCTTTGTTATCCAGGTACCACTGGATTGTCTTCTTGATTCCATCTTTAAACATGGTCTCTGGCAGCCATCCAAGTTCATTGTGGATCTTAGTCGGATCAATCGCATATCGCATATCGTGTCCCTTTCGGTCTTCCACGTATGTGATCAGGCTTTCCGGTTTGCCAAGTTCTTTGCAGATAATCTTTACGATATCAATGTTCTTCATTTCGTTGTGACCACCGATATTATATACTTCACCAACACGACCATTATGAATGATCAGATCGATGGCTTTACAGTGATCCTCTACATACAGCCAGTCACGGACATTTTCGCCCTTTCCGTATACCGGAAGCGGTTTGTCATTCAATGCATTCGCAATCATCAGTGGAATCAGTTTCTCAGGGAAATGATATGGTCCGTAGTTATTCGAACATCTGCTGATGGTTACAGGCAGACCATATGTTCTGTGGTATGCAAGTACCAAAAGGTCTGCACCGGCCTTGGATGAGCTGTACGGGCTGCTGGTGTGGATTGGTGTCTCCTCTGTAAAGAACAGATCTGGTCTGTCTAATGGCAGATCTCCGTATACTTCATCCGTAGATACCTGATGATAACGCTTGATACCGTATTTTCTGCAGGCATCCATCAGCACTGCTGTACCTTTGATATTGGTATCCAGGAATACTTCCGGATTCTCGATAGAACGGTCTACGTGACTTTCTGCTGCGAAGTTCACTACCATATCCGGCTTTTCTTCCTCAAACAATTTGTATACAGCTTCACGATCTGTAATGCTTGCCTTTACAAAACGGAAATTCGGGTTATCCATTACAGGCTCCAGTGTAGACAGATTACCTGCGTATGTCAGGCAGTCCAGGCATACGATTCTGTAATCCGGGTACTTATTCAACATGTGAAATATAAAGTTACTTCCAATAAATCCGGCTCCTCCGGTTACAATAATAGTCATAATAATACTTCTCCTTCTGTTGTTATTTTATTATTTGCTCACATGTAAAGCGACCGCTTACATGCAAGCATGACGCATCAGCTTTACATGTGAGTAATGGTTTTGGGCAATCACTCGTTTAGTACAGGTTTTCCTGATATTTACCATCCAATACGTCTTTCAGATACTGACCATACTGATTCTTCTTCAGTACCTCATATACCTTCAGCACTTCCTCTTTGGAAATCCAGCCATTCAGATATCCAATCTCTTCCAGACACGCAATCTTACGATGCTGATGTGTCTCTACTGTCTTCACAAAGTTTGTAGCATCTACCAGACTCTCATGTGTACCGGTATCCAACCATGTGAATCCCTGTCCGAGAAGTTCCACATTCAGATTGCCTTCCTCCAGATAAATACGGTTCAGGTCGGTAATCTCCAACTCTCCTCTGGCACTTGGCTTCAGGTTCTTCGCATACTCTACGACCTTATTATCATAGAAGTACAGCCCCGTTACACAATAATTGCTCTTCGGGTGCTCTGGCTTCTCTTCAATAGAAACGGCCTTGCCATTCTGATCAAACTCTACGATACCAAATCTCTCCGGATCATCTACATAGTATCCAAATACGGTAGCACCCTTACCCGACTCTGCATTCTCCACTGCTGTTGTCAGACGTTTCTTCATACCGTGTCCTGCGAAAATATTATCTCCCAATACCATCGCAACGGTATCATCACCAATGAATTCCTCTCCAATGATGAATGCCTGAGCCAGTCCATCCGGGCTTGGCTGTACTGCATAAGACAGCTTCACTCCAAACTGATGTCCGTCTCCCAACAGTTCTTTGAATCTCGGTGTATCCTGTGGTGTAGAAATAATTAAAATATCACGGATACCTGCATTCATCAGAACAGACATCGGATAATAGATCATCGGTTTGTCATAAATCGGTAATAACTGTTTGGATGTAACCATCGTCAGAGGATAAAGTCTTGTTCCAGATCCTCCTGCCAAAATAATTCCTTTCATTTGAACCTCCTGCATATTACATGCTTCGATCGTGGGATACAAACATCCCAGTCTTTTGTCATCTTATGATTGCATTATAAAAGGTGACCTTAGGTCACCTTCAAGTCTTTTTAGAAAATATTAAGATTTATTTTTTAATCTCACCCACAAACACTCCTGCATCTTTTGTTATCCTGAATCCGTCTTTTGTCTTCTTCCTCACATAACCGCGGAATTCACTGTACCGGTCCGGCAGATACTGTCCCTGGTTTCCATGACACGAAAGCACATATGCAATGAGTGACTCCGGTTCCGGCACAACCAGATAATCCTCGTACTGCCTCCACTCAATTTTATCAAAATATGGCTTCAGGATATCGTATCCGTTTTCTTTCCCGAATCTTTCGTACAAATGCTCTGCTGATAATATAATGTGCTCATCAAACTTCTGCACCAGTTCACTTACTTCTTTCATATGACTGCTGCCATAAGCTCCGCACACAAACATGCCGCCCGGTTTTAATACCCTGTGTATTTCGCTGCAGGCCTGTCCGATATCTTCACAGTAAAACAACACATGATTCGCCGTCACAACATCAAACATTTCATCCTCATACGGAATCTCACACGCATCCGCCGTCTGAAAATGAAACCGTTTATCTCTCACACCGATTTCTCGTCTAGCATCTCTGAGCATTCCTTCCGAAATATCTGTCAGATACAGTTCTATCTGCTCTGGAAGCTTCTCTTTATTCTCTTTCCACAGCTCACCATCGCCACAGCCAAGCTCCAGAACTTTCAGATCAGACTTCAGATCTAGCTGCTCATAAATCCACGGGAACCATCCCTGCGGGTTCTGAGAATAGAGGCTGTGAAGATTAATTCTTGCCGAAATATTCGATGCGTCCTGATACTGATTCTTCAGACTCTTCTCCATACCGGTCAGATGGATCAGATTCAACATATTACTCCAGTCGACTGTCCGCTCTGTCTGGATCATGTCCATCGTATCCTGAATTGCCTGTTCCACCAGTTGCATCTGTTCCAGCCTGTCCTTCACAAGCTTTAGCTGGATTCCCAATGAATTCAGAAGGAAATGATAATCCACATCGTCAATCGTCATTTCCCGAATATCATCCAGTGAAAATCCCAGATACTTGAGAAGCAGTATCTGCTGAAGCCTTGCAAAGTCCTCTTCCGTATAAAACCTGGCTCCCGCCTCGCTTACCAGAGATGGTTTTAATATATTCTGTTTATCATAATATCGTATTGTCCGAAGCGTTACACCCGCCATGCGGGCAAACTCCCCAGAAGAATAATAACCTGGTTTTTTCATTGTCACCTTTATACTTCACTTTTGCTGATCAGACAGTTCTTTTGATAAAATGATGCTCCGTATTTTATCACCTTCTGATATCCCTGCGCAGAGATACCATCTGCATACCGCATATCGTCTATCTGATCCATTGCCTTTTCTGCCGACTTCTGCAAACTCTGCATACTATCAGCAATCTTAATTTCTATAATAACTGCCTGGCGTTTTTTCTTATTTTTTATTACCAGATCCGGTCTACCCAGACTACTTTCATAATTAGACTCTACTATATATCCTGCATTTGTAAATAATCCTGCTAAAAATGCATGATAGAAACTTTCTGCGTAATCATGATAACTGATCGTTTCAAACAAAAGATCTGATATCAGTTCTGATAAGCTACTGACATCTTCATTCCACAAAGCTTTAAGCAAGCTGCTTCTGTCCCGAACTGCTATCTGTTCATCAAACCAGCGCACTACACTTTTTCTGAAAATATCCATAATCTCTGCATTTGGGATTTTCAAAAAAGCTTTCGTCTTTCCCTGTGATGGCTGTCTGATATCCTTGGTTAGATATCCGGTCAGATATAATACGCTCCACAGATTTTCTTCCGAATCCGTCAGATTCTCATATGTCAGATTATCTGTAATCTCAACTTCTATTGTTTCACCGGCAAGAAGTCTCTCAAAAGAATCCGTCACATCCATGCCTTCGCAAGACAAAAATGTACGAATAATATCATTATGACTCGTATTTTCCCAGAAATTCTCCGGTTCACTTTCTGATTCAAATGCCAGTTTATTCAGATAACACAACACATCCCACGGACAGTAAATCTCCGTCTTTCCAAAACAGTATCCATCATACCACTTTTTAATCTGACCCTGATACTTAATATTCCCGGTATCCTCTAGAAGCCTTTGTACCTCTTCATTGGTAAATCCAAAATAATTACTGAATCTTTCATCCGCAATTGTATCTGCCACAAAATTATTGGTTCCAGTAAAAATACTTTCTTTGGAAATGCGCAGACATCCTGTAATCACCGAAAACTTAAGTGCTGTATTATCCTTCAGTGCCTGGCTCATCATGGTGCCGATCACATCCAGCATTTCATTGTAATATGCCTTGCTTCCCGCTTTCGCCATCGGCACATCGTACTCATCAATAAGCAGAATCACCTGTTTTCTATAATATACCTGCATCATACGCATTAATACCCGAAGCGAAATCTGCACATCTGTTTTATTCCCCTGTCTGCGTTTCAATCTGCCAAAGATATCTTTATAGGATTCATCAATTTCCGTACTCTCTTCCAAGTATGTATGTTCCACATACAGCTGCGAAATAACAGACTGCAACAATCCATACGCATCTTCGAAGCATTCCCCACCTACATCCTTAAAACTTAGAAAAATCACAGGCCATTGATTCATCCATCCTTGACACAACTTCTGATCCTTTGCAACCTTCAAGCCTTTAAACAAATCTCCATTCTCTCTACGAATGTCAAAGAAAGATGCCAACATACTCATCACAAGCGTCTTTCCAAATCTTCGAGGTCTTGTAAAAAGTGTAATCTCTGCAGGTTCTGTCTTCAATAATGCCTGAATCAGTTCTGTCTTATCCACATAATAATAGTCATTTTTCCTGATTTTTTCAAATTCCGAAATTCCAATTGGGATATTGTATCGAATCACTTTTCCACCTCCATACTATTTTCTTCTTTTTAACATCCTCACAGCTTTTCGAAGTGGACCAGTTACTTTCCACGATGTCGAAGACATCACTTCATCTACCAGAAACTGCAAATGTTCTATTTCTCGCTGTTTGATTTCTGTTTCCATTATCTTACTTTCCAGATATCGCTGTTTTTCTTCTATTTCCGCTTCCAATTTCCTTATATTTTCTTTTGCGCTTCCCAATTCATCAAAGAAATCAAAGTTTCTGAAACGATAGTTGTTATAATATTCTGATATAGAAAAATCCATCTTTTCTTCTAAAATATTCAATAGTTTCTCATCACCTAATATCTGTTCATACTTTTCCAAGCCAAGAAAATTCGCATTATCTCCTGAACATCGAAGTAATATATGCGCCTTCTCACATTCAAGTTCCTCCTGACTTTCTGATTCAGGATTTATGAAATCTTCATTAAAATATCTGACAAATTCTTCATTGCTGATATTATCCATAATTTTTTTTCTTGTCAGCATCATTATATTAGGGAATGCGTATATTCTCCCATCAGTTTTCCCACTTATTTTATTTGCTGTTTCTTCCCATCTGTATCGAACAAGTTTATCTTCCAATATATGAATCGGATACTTCATCACAATTCTTGTCCACAATTCATAGTCCTCCGCCGGAACATATGCTAAATGATAGTATTCTCCTATCCGCTCTAAAGCACTCCTCCGAATCACTACTGATGGATGACAAAGACAATTCCCTTGATAAAAGAAAAAACGCAGCCATTCTTTTTGTGATCTGTTCTCCGCATTGTTAAATAACTGAAAATATTCGCCATACACATCATTCGCTATATTTGAATACGCATCAATAATATTAACCTTCGTGAAGCATGCTCCGCATTCAGGATGGTTGTCCATGTACTGTACCTGGGTTTCCAATTTATTTAACTCCCAAACATCGTCACTGTCAATCCTTGCAATATATTCTCCTGATGCCATTGAAAGTGCTAAATTTAACGAATAAGCAATATTTCGATTTTTCTCTGCATAATATTTCTTTATTCTTTTATCATGATAATTTTCAATGACCTTCCTCGATGAATCTGTTGATGCATCATCAATTATAACAAATTCAAAGTCTTGATATGTCTGTTCCAACACACTTTCGATTGCTTCGTGCAAATGTTTTTCACCATTATAATTCGCTAAGAGCACACTGACTTTTGGCATAATCCACCTCCCAGGTATATAGCATGTACAGCTTCCTACTTAATTATATAGCAATTCCCGGTTTTCTAAAACAGAAAACCGGGAATATCATATTTTTGTCAATGCTTACTTAAACACTTTACTCAGCCATCTGATAAAGAAAATAACATAAAGAATAAACAATGCCGTAACAATAAATGTCTCTACATCAAATCGGTGTGTCACTGTCCGCAGCACCATCACACCATCGGCTTTCTCTCCTTTCACCACAAGAAGTGAATCTTTCGATGCTCCAGGAACTGCATACACAATCACCTGTGTATCTTTTTCGCATTGTTCAACAGTCAACTCAAACGTATATCTTTTTCCTTTGCACCCTGTTAATTCATCAAATTTCAGACTAAAGAATCTGCCCGCCTTGATTTTTTCCAACGATGCGTCTCCTAATGTTACAGTTTTACCTGTATCATCTTTTAACACATAACTGATCTTCTTATCATTAGCCTGTCCTGACACCGACATTTTGATATTAATACCATCTAGCTTATCTTCTGTTGAAACAAAACTCTGAGAGACCATTTCTCCCTGTTCCAGTCCAAGTGCAACATACTGGCTTGTGTCTACCGCCCTGTCATATATCGCGTTATTCTTATCAACAATAGCATACATGCACGTAAAGGCTATCAGAACAGCTACAAAAACTATCATGCTTAATTTCTTCTTCATTTTCTACGCTCCTTGTATACTCTAATATGACGTTCTGTAGATTTCTGCAATTTCTTTACAGTCACCAAACATCCGTACATTACCCTTTTCAAGCCAAACTACTTTATTACATAATTCTTCTACCTGATCAATACTATGAGATACAAAAAGTAAAGTAGTACCCTTATCCAGCATTTCCTGAATTCGCTTCTGGCATTTTTCCTGAAAACGGAAATCACCAACTGATAAAACTTCATCACAAATCAGGATATCCGGCGTACCGATTGTTGCAATTGCAAATGCAAGTCTTGAAACCATACCTGATGAAAAATTCTTAACCGGAACGTCTATAAAATCACGTAATTCCGAAAAATCTATAATTTCCTCATAATGAG
>ERZ1034901.1203-NODE-1203-length-18394-cov-7.364033_pt1 | contig 18394 bp, 16 predicted proteins | sample MGYA00520628_ERZ1034901 | MGnify/ENA primary metagenome ERZ1034901 (study PRJEB33766, sample SAMN09781783) | gut metagenome | biome: gut microbiome | host: Homo sapiens | place: Madagascar | study: EMG produced TPA metagenomics assembly of the PRJNA485056 data... | reverse complement strand
TTCAGTCTGCCATTGTAATTGTAAATGGATTCGGCACTCAAAGAAGCCCATCCGTAGTAATCATCCACATTCAGTTGCTCCTGCTCCAGAAGGTTCTCCAATGTCCCATCACTAATAAATGCCGGTTCTCCACCCTTGCCGGTAACGGTGTAATGATAATTGCTACCACCAATATAACTGCCACTTATTGGAACTGTGAATAATTTGTAAAAAACTGTTTTCGAGAGTAATTCGGATATAATCTGATCATCACTCTTGTATTTTGGTAAAAGTTCGTCATGTACCGCTCTGGTATATGGTTCTTTAGTTGTATCTGTGCTTGTCGAGCCATCCACGTCATAATTCAAGAGCTTTTCTTCGTAAGTTTTATACCCAAAATTAGCATAAGCATATTTCTTATGTAAGCCATTCGGACTTTCAAAATGCCAACCTTTATCTATATAGAATGGCACTACTTGATCTGACGCAAAAACAACTATCTCTTTGATGATGTCGCTCCAGTCGTTAGATATTGATTCAAATCTGAATAGCAGCTCCCTGTATTCTATAAAGTAGAACATACTTCTTGCACCCCCCATCTGATGTAAATCCATATAGGTGTTGTGTGTACTATCAAAAACAGCAGAACTGAACATACAGTTTTTATTTACTGTTGGATAGCATAATATAGGCGTAGTTATTCTGCAGTATGAACCATCAAACATGCGGAAAGCGCATCTTAGAAAGAAAGGAAAAGCAAACATATTCTTGCTCTTTGCCCAGTTTATTGCTTGCGCTACATGCCCTTGAATGGTTTCTTGAAACTCATTCTCATATTTTGAATCTGATGATACCTTAATGCTAAACATTATATATGATTTGGTTTCGCTGCCATCGGGTTTTACGCCTCCTGCCTGAATAAACGTATGGTTTAATGGATTAAAATAGCTCTCTCCTGTGTCTGGATTAACAGCATTTTCGGCATTACATAATGTTCTTCCGCTTTCTTCTTGGGTATAGTTTCCTGTTGGTCGTTCAAAAGTAAAATCATAATCTAAACGAGGCAAATCTTTACCCAGATCCTTGTATTTATTTCCTTTGAAAAGTAAATAATGAAGACCTTCGCTGGTGGCGCAAACCAAAGTATTGCCAATACTTTTTACATCGTAAACGGTTCCTACATCGAAACTTTTCGTTACTCCGTCGGGTGGGCTTACGATATTTCCACTATCATCTTTGGTATACCAGTATATATTTTCCGTCCCATCATAAGCAATGATATTCTCATAGTCAGCCATCTTGTGAACGTACATTATCTTATAAGGAACGTTGCCGATTTCCACCCCTTTCTGTACCGCCTTCATTTCTCCATCCTTAAAGATAAATCCGTCACTCTCCAGCAGTTCAGAATCATCTGAAAGCAAGTCGCTAGGCACATTCGTCATGCCCTTGCTAAAGCTCAAAGTTTGTCTTTCTAAGTTTCTTTCCATAATAATTCAACATTTAACATTGACTTAAATTTTCGCCGCCGTATGAACACCATCACCACCACGGCTTCTTCTTTCCGCTTTCTTCCAGCTAGGCTTCTCCATGTCCGTAAGACTCACAAAGAGACCGATGCCGGTACTCATTACCACATCATCATGGTTTCCGTTACCAACGATGTTACCCAAGCTGCCATCATCATGTCGCTCATATATGCGCAACTCATGATACATTTCCTTGTCTGGCTCCTCATACAGGTTATCATCAATAAACTCTTCCAAGTTATCAATCACCTGCTGCTTCGTCAGCTTGTTGGTTTGGAAACCATATTTCGCCAGTACGTTGTCTTCCACATTCTCCGAACTGCTCGTTCTCTGATACAGATTATCGTAGTAGTCGGCAATCTCCTGTAGAATGGTCAGAAAGTGATCACCCTCCGTGTTATTGTTCTTCTCTCGGTCGGCAGTATTACTCTCTATCACCAGCAGCGCATCATCATAATAGTGGGCTAGGGCAGCAGCCATCCATGCCAGCTTATCATGTCTTACATGTCCTCTGTATCTCGCTACCACCTTTGGCTTGCCCTTCACCGTAGGAATCATACCGAATCGGTCTATCACGGTCATAACGGTATAGTCCGATGTCGTACTCTTACCGCCAATATCCACGCTCACCAAATATCTGTTCTCCACTTGCAGACAGTTTGGCACAGCCCAAATCTTCAAGTCTCCCTCGCCATCGTCTCTCAGCTTCACCTTCGAGTTCGGAATGGTGTTATCATCCTTCACGCTGATGTTCACCACGATGTCGGCAGTAAACTTAGGGTCTTGCTTATACATAGCCTGCATGTCGTCTATAGAATAAGGATTGAATACCAGTCTACCAGAGTTTCTGAACGCATCTTCCTCATCAATAGGAGCCTCGGTAGCACATGCCGCATGGGTAGTAAACTTGTTTCTGTAGTTTCTGTACCATTCTATCGCCTCAAAGCAAGCACCCTTCTGCCACATTCGCCAGAAGAACTTGCCGGTCTCACGATAGCCTTTCGGACAGGTACTTCGGTCTCTGTTCTGCAAAAGCCACTTGGCAAATGCTCTTCTGTTCTCTACAGGAGTCATATCCTTTTCGATGAAGAAACAAGGAATAAAGAGGAACGAATAAGCATCATTATTCTTGGGGTCCATGGCCAACTGGCACTTGTCGTAGAAGAAACCAGAGTTACCTCTACCGGTACTCTCGAATATCTCCACGTTGTCTTCCAATGGGTCGATACCACCGGATATAGAAGAGATTACACCCTCAGGATCATGCTCTGGTGTCTTCTTCCAATAGGCTACCTCCGAATAGTGGGCGCAGTGGAAGTTACTACCACGCACAGAATCGAAGTTCTCGAAGGATGCTACCGTCAGCGTACTTCGTCTGATTGCCTTCACACCATCCGTTACCTGGAAATCGTCAGGAGAATTTTCGTATGGCGAGAACTGAAGTTTTGCGCCCTGATGCCCCACGGTCCACCCCGGCTGCCGCTCCAAAGCTTTTCGGTACATCGCCTTAATCTTCTTGGCGGTATTCTTCTGTTGGGCAAGCACAATAGCATTCCAACCATCGCGCCTATAGTCTTGAATCCATTTGATGTAAAGCTGTGATAGGGTAGAGCCGCCCCACTGACGTGCCTTCAGAATAACCACGAACACCGGTTTGTGGGCATTCCGCAGGTCTTCCATAATCTTCAGTAGCTTTCTCTGAGGATAGTTCAGCTTGAAAGGAATCATCTTACCGGTCTTCTTATCCTCAATCTTATCGGTCACGTATAGGGCAAACTCGGGGTCTTCCATGAACCTCACCCTACAGATGGCAAAGGTAAGCATTTGGAAATGCTGGGCATCATCCTTCTGGTGCAGCACATAGTTGATGTAGTCTTTCAGACTTCCCATCTTTCTCAGACCTCTGAACAGAACAGATTTGGCAGTCTTCTTCGGAACCCACATCTTAGGAATGAAGAAATCGGATAGTTCTATCAGCACACGATGCTCAAAGTTATAGCAACCTTCGCCCGTCATAGGGTCATAGGTGCCATAAATCTCATCGTATCGCTTCTTATTTTCCGCTACGAGATTATCTATTTCCTGTTCAGTTACTAGAGCCATCCGTTAAATCGTTTAGTTCCTCAAAATCAGCATCCTGTATCTCGGGTGCTTTGCTTATATCAAGCACGTCTGCCTCGTCTTCGTCCTCTATGGTTGTCATACCGAGTGCCATAAGCTGCTTGAAGTCTGCATCTATACCGTGAGTAACGCTTACTTCTGTCTGCTTTGGTATCATGTGCTTGGTAAGGTCTTTGTAGATGGTGACGTATGTCTTAGGATCATACTCTGCCAGTTGGTTCATACAATCCTCAAACTGCTCTTGGCTCCTTGCCAGCCAGTCTCTGATATATTCCTTTTGGGCACTCTTCCTTGCAGGGAGAAGTTTCTTTACCTTCTCCTTCTTCTCTTTCTGTATCTCCCTTACAGACTTAAATCTATCCATTTCAAAATCTTCCATACGCTCGCTTTTTTATTATCCGAAGGGTTTCAACGTGTGAATCATACTGCCCGGCTTGGTAGAGTTGGCGCAGTCTATGATGTCTATCTCCAGTTCGTCCAGTTGGTTCATCTGGTCTATCGTCAGAGGGTCCTTGCTCGTCAATGTGCGCATAAAGTATTCGTATAGCGCACCGGTCACGATATAGTCGTGTATCAGCTTGACGAGTGCATCATATTTGGTATCATCCCAGTAGTCGGGAAATTTCAGCCATATCTCCTTCTCATCCCATTCTCTCAGGGCATTATCTCTAACCCTTCCTTCTGGTTTCATTACATAGGCAGACAGATTCGCTTCCACCTTATTAATATACTTGTCAAACCATCGGTAGAAAAGTGGACGTTCCTGATCGTTCTCGCTTGTCGGAATATCTTCGCCTTGCGCATCCTTCATGTTCCGTCTTGCTCGTCCTACCATGTTGGTATTTGCATCAATATCGTACCAGAGTTGTGTGGCATAGATAAAGATGTGTTTATCCCAATAGCCGTGCCCTGCTCTTCGTGGCTTCGGCAAGAAAGGATTTGGCTCGGGCTTCCATCCTCTCTCTCGGATAAAATGAGTTGGGTGTAATTTGTTAAACTCCATATTATACCTCCTTTGCTACGGTTGCTTCTACTTCCACTTCCAGTTTGTCGCTGTGTCTGGAGAATAGAGTGATGATTGCTACACCTGTATTGATAGGCTTCAGCCAGAAAGCATGTGGCTCCTTGCTTCTATGTACTTCCAGTATACTAGGGTCGCTGCTTCTAGCCTCAATATCATCAATGGTTCCTTCGTCAATAGAGTAGGATAGGGTAACTTCCATATCGTCAATACGTATGGTTACTGCTCCGTCCTCTTCGCTTCCGTCCACCTTGGCGGTCAGATGTTGGGTGTAAGGAACAGTAGGTATTGCCGGACCGCTCAGAACGAAACATCTTCTGATGCTCTGCTCGTCTAGTGCAAGTGTAGCCTGATATGGCTCTGCCTGTTTCAGATTGGTAGTCTTTAACCACCACTGATAAATCATGTAGTCCTCAACGTATTTTGCCACCAGTCGTGCCAGAGTATCGGTCAACGTTCCGTTACATCTTCGTGAGGCGTTCAGGACAAATTCTACTATATCATCATCTTTATCGTTGTAGTAGATGATGTTGTCTCCTACTGTTTGTGCAGTAGGAACGATATATTCTGCAAGAATGGTCTTTGTCATTTCTAAGGCAGTCTGAAAGTCGTGCGTAAGCATTCTTTCATGTACCTCATCGTCACCTGCTGCCTCTTGAAAACCAGTCTTGATGTTTCTTTCGTCAGTAGAACTGTCTATCTTTGCTTTCAGGTAGGTTGTCGACTTTACTGCCTCAATCACTACCGATTTGATAATTTGAAATTTTATAATCATAGCTTATCATTGTTTAATGGTTTCTAACTGTGGCTCGTTCTCTATGGAACCAGTCATGTCTTTCAATGTCTTTACTGATGTAGGAGGTGGCATCTTGTCGAATACAAGCTGTATTGCTGCCTTCAAGTGCATATTCATTTCTTCTGAGTACACTTTTGCTTGCTCTGTACTGCTCAAAGTTAGCACCATGTAGGCTGTGTACGCCCTTACATATCCCATAAAGCAACTTTCAAAAGCATTCTTGTGGCCTTCGTTCAGTCGGGTTACATTAAAAGTTACTGATGCAGGTAGTGAAGAGTCCAGATAGGTTTTTACTACTGGTGCCATTTCGCCGGCAAAACTTCGAACCGCTGATTCGATGTATTGCCTTATCACCATTTTCTCTACAGATGATAGGGTCGTGCTTCCAAACAGAGAAACACCATCCTTGTCTTTCAGCCTCTTTGCGATAACTGAAACCTGCTTCGTCACATCACCTTCGATGGACTCCATGCTGATTGTTACTAATTTCGTTTCTTCTGCCATACCTTATGCTGCTCTGTTATATCCTAATGCACTCTGTGCCTGTGCTACCGCATTCTGGTCTGCACCCTGCACAATTCCGTTTTCTACCTGACCGCCGCCTTGCTGCTGAGCCATTGCCTGTTGCTGCTGATACATCTGTTCAAGCTGAGCCTGCTGCTCCTGTACGCTGGCAAGCAACTTGTCTGCAAATGGTGCGTTGAGGTTCTGCAGATACTGGATGATGTTGATGCCGCCCATATCAAGAAGCTTGTCAAGCGTATCGTTTTGCATCGTGTTGAAGGCTGCTGTAGCTGCTGCATTCTTGATGCTGATCTTGAAATGAATATCTCTTGCCGAAAGTCGGTCGTACTTGTAAACCGTATTGAAGTTCCGGTCGTAAACCCTTCTTCCGTCTTCGTAGTACTGCTGTATAGTCATGCACTTCTTGGTTGCCAGCTTCTCCGTGAACACGTCCATGTCGGCAAGGATGGTATACAGAGACGTGGTTGCATTCTGGCTTTCCTGTGCATATCTGGCTGCCGAAGTTCCTGCCGATGGGGTCTTACCCTGCAAGGCACCGCTCACGTTGGTAACCTCCCGAATCAGATTCAGCTCTATCTGTAAGAGTTCATTCGTACCGATGTTCACGGCATTCGATGTGATAATTTCTGGCTTCGCATTCGGTGTCTTTACCGATGGCTTGTAGAATATCCATCCGTCATACTCTACCGCCTCTTCCATAAACTGCTCTGGTGTTCTGCCGTTAAGCACATTCGTAGGAATCATCTTGAAACCCTTGAAACTGCTTCTGATGGCCATGTCGTTCATCACAATCAGTCGGTTGATGTATCGCTGCTGGTCTATGATGTTAGCAAGGAACGGATGAATCTCTCCGTTGATATACGGATAGAGCTTCATAGTGAAAGGATGGCTCTTATAGTCGTATGGAGTTTCGCCCTGGCAGAGGATAGTTCCGTCTGGAGCCATGTAGGTATAATACCAGTACTTATCTGCAATCTCCTCGCTGGTAATGTAGGCTCTGTCTTCTTCCGCTATACCCATTTCGTCATACTGCTGCTTGCGCTTCATGTTGTCGTTGCGTAGCTTCTGTATCATCGCAGTATCATCCAAGTCTATGCGGAAGTAAGCACCGGTTCCTGTGGTAGCAATCGGGTCAAAGCATTGCAGTCTTGGCTTGGTTTCCGTGGTCCACACCTCAATCACTCTAGAGTAATGTCTTCCCTTGTTGCTATGGTCGAAACAGAGATTCTCCAACGCCTTTTCTTCGTTAAACTCATAGCCGTAGCTGTTATCGTCTAAAGGATAAATATCAAAGATAGCATTCAGATCATCTTCTGTAAGCCCATATTCCTTTTTGGCAAACTTCTGATACAAGTCTTCTCGGCTCACGTCATGCAGCACACCGATAAGACTCACGTCGTTGTGTCGTGGGTCGCTGCCGCATTCAAAAAACATGTGGTCGGGTTCCATCGCGTCTGTCCATGAATCGGGCATTTCAAGTTCCTTCGACTCCCAACTCTCCCTGACAAACATCTGACCGCCCATCAGGTAGTCCTTAATAGCGTGATTCAGCACATCTTGCATGTACGTTGTCTGCCAGTTGCATTGCATCGTGGCACTCATCATGTCGCTCAGTTGTCGGGAGTCGCTATCTCTTGCAAAGCAGACCGGTTCCGTTCCCTGCTTGGCATAAAGGCCGGCAATAGATTCCAGAATGCTCACCATGATGTTGTTGCTCATAGGTGTCTGGTTGCGCTTCTCCATATAGGTGCGCTCTGTCATTTCCTCCCAGTAGCCATGATGGTATACTCTGATGGTGTCGCTCCATTGGTCGCCCATACAGTAGCGCATCGTTCTCGCCCTCGTTTCTCGCACACCGCTCAGGTTATTCCAAGCATTTCTGCATCGGCTGAGTAACTCCTCGTCCTTGCCGTGTTCTTGTCTTCGCTTGCGAGCCTTAACCGAGTCATACTTGTTATGTTGAGGCATCACTTTGCTAAGTGTCAGTATTCTTGCCTTTACCATTTTCTTATACATTATTAATTATAGGCGCAAAAATAGGCAAAAACATGGCTTTCTTTGCCGTGTTCCAACCAACCACCAAGCGCAAGGTTGGAGCACGGCAAAACTTCTTCAAATTATTTGCATTTTTGCCGAAAAGTTTCAAACAGTATTATAGAGATATGACAAAAGAAGAATTAGCACAGATGAATGAGGAAGGTGGCGCACAACAGGCTCCACCTGCTGAGGCTGCTACAGATGAAGCTCCTGTAGAGGACCGCCCTAATCGCAAGGCTTTCTCTGACCGGTTCAAGAAACGCCATGCTGACATCGACTTCGAAGACAAGGAAGCACGTTATGGTGCCATGAATGATGATGATGATTTGCTCGGACAGTACGAGGAAAGCGGTAAGGCGTTGTCTAAGGTGTTCGATAAGCACAAATGGCTTGCTGCTCTGGCGATGGATATGGAGAAGAATCCGGACGACAATCCGTTTGATGCGATGGCTCGCTTGGGTATTGACGTAAAGACGTTGCTTGATGATCCCGAAGGCGGCAAGAAACTCGCTGAGATTCTCGCCAAGCACAATGAGGACGTGGCAGAACAGAACGAGGCTACCGAGAAGGTTACTGCCAACATGCGCAAGTCGCTTGAACGCCTGATGAAGCTCTATCCAGATGATGCACAGGACATGTGGACTCAGATTTACGAGATTCACGACAAGGTAGAGAGTGGTGATATTTCAGATGATATTTGGAAGATGCTCCACAACGCCAACAACTACGATTCTGATATTTCCTCTGCCCGCGACGAGGCGGCTATGCAAGCCCGAAACGAGAAGATTCAGAATAAGGTTCGATCTTCCGCAAACGAGGGTATTCCTCCTTCACTTTCTAGTTCTGGCGCTGGAAATAAGCCGGCAAAGAAAGAGAAGAAACCAAAGAGCGGATTCTTCAAAGGTATCACTTATTAATATTAATCCATAAATATATGTATAAAATGAAGAAAATTTCAAATTGTTTTTCAAGTGGTCAGTTCGTCTTCAAGATGATTCTGATGCTTCTTGCCGTGGTTACTGGCGGCGGCGTACTAGCTATGGCTGACAAGGTAGAACCTGAACTGAATGAGCCGGGTTCTCGTCCTGCTACAAAGGAAGAGGTAGCTGGTGCTGAGATTGTTGACAAGGATAAAGAGGATTTGTTGGCGCCTGGTGGTGGCAATGCAGGTCAGGACTTGACCAATACGCAGGCTTCTGCTACGCAGATTGACAAAGGTGGACTCGAAGAGGAAGACTGGGATACTGAGGTCACCAAGTTCCATCCTTATCGAAACCCTATGCTCTCCATTGTTCGCAAGTTCACTACAACTGTTGGTTGTAAGGGCTACAAGAAGAAACATGCTCGCTTTGGTGGTGAAACTTTGGATGGTGAGGTTACTGCCAATATTCCTGAGGGTGCAACGGTCAAGTTGACTCGCGCCAATTTCTCTGGTTCATTGAAGCCTTTCTATAAGGGTTCTACAGTTTTCGCACCAAAAGTGGCAGGTTATAAGTTTGGCTCAACCACCCAGACAGAAGACCGCCTGATGCTCTTGGTTACTGGTACGAATGAGGCTCGCACCGAGGTAACTTTGCAGGCAGTAAATGGTAAGGCGGTAGAGGAAGGTGCAGATTGCGAGTATCTGGAGAACATGTTGTGTCCAGCTATCCCTGTCGGCACAACGTTCCTTTGTGGTGCTACCGCTCTGTCTGAGTCACAGATGAAAGTTCCTACAGAGAACTATCAGCCTCGTTCTAAGGAGGTTTATCTTCAGAAGAAAGCATTCTCAATCGTCTTCACCGATGATTTCGAGAAGATTGAAAAGAAGATTCCTCATAACGTTTCAGACATGAAGGCAGATGGACTCAGCAAGTTCCTCTTGCGTGCAGAGCGTTCTTATTGGCTTGGTGTTCAGCGTCGAATCCACTCCCTTACTGAGGATGGTGCAGCTGAATATACTTACTTCTCCGAGGGTGTCTTGAATCAGATTACTACCCAGTATGGCATCGGTGACGTCTACAAGTACGAGGATTTGACAGCTATCTCTATGGCTATGTTCACAGACTTTGCTGAGTCAGACCACATCTTTATGTTCTGTGGCAAGAATGCCATCAAGCGACTGATGAACATTGAGATTCCTAAGGGTCGCACCGAGGTTCTTACAACCCACAAGGAGATTGATATTACGTTCACACGCTACAAGGACAATTACGGTACTATCGACTTCGTTTGGGATCAGACGCTCGACTTCATGGATATGGAGGATTGTATGGTTGGTGCTGACTTCAAGAGTGCTCGCCACTACGTGAAGGAGAAGGGCAAGGATAAGACCAACGACATGAGCAAGGATGGTCACGACCCAAGAGAGGCTAAGCGATATATGCACATCGAGGCTGATTGTATCGCTCTCCGTGGCTACAACTCAATCTTGGTAGGTCCTACTGCTTTCATCACCCACTTGGGTGTATCTGGAATCACGACAACCATCACTTCTGTTGCAGAACTTCCTAAGGTGGCAGCCAAGGGTGCTAAGTTTGCATTGACAGCCGACTATACAGACCCTGATACTTCAACCAAGTACGAGAAGGGCAAGGTTTACGTTTACAACGGAACCAAGTGGGAACTCTATGCCGGAGCTGATATTGCAGCGTAAAGCATCTTTTTCATGAATATATAATCACACAGAGGGGCAGGAGTTGAAAGCCCTGTCCCTTTGTAAAAACAAAAAGATATGATTAAGACATATAGATATAATGTATTATGCAATAGTGCAAGCCATATTTTGAATGGCCCCAGCGGAAACTCTATGCGATACGACTTTACTCATGGAAATATCGCTGGCAACAAATATCCTGAGATAACACTTCGCAATAAGTATGCGCAAGACCTTTTGGAGTCTCATGAGTTATTCTCCAAAGGGAAAGTAAGTTTGATTCGTACTACTTTGGAGGAATCTGATATTGTAGATGAGCCGGCAAAGAAGACTACAAAAAAGTCACAGAAAGAGGAGGTAGCAGGCATCCGTACAGCGGAAGAAGTTATTAATTACATAAACAACCGTTTTGACAAGGATTGCAGAACCCTTGAAACTGCCATGAAACATGCAGACAAGGCTGGTCTTATTTTCCCAGATTACGGCAAGGAGTAATATATATAATAAGGTGTAAATGAAGGTAGAAGACATTATAAAGGCAGTACGTTGGTGCATAGACGAGGAATCCAACAATACATCGGAAATCACCGATGAGAAGGATGATTTGTATATGGACAACATCATCAAGTCGAAGATAAACGATGCGCTGCATTGGATCGCCATTACTGCTGCATCTTCTCCTGTCTTATCCGACTCCAAGAAGGTAGATGCAACGACTACTTCAACCATTAAGGTAGAAAGCTTTGACGATACAAGAGGCATTGGAGTAATTACGATGCCTAGCAATACCGAGGTTATCAATATCTCCCGAGTTCGTGGCAATGGCTGGTTCAAGGCCGTAACGCCAGTAGAAGATACCGGCGATGAGGCTCTTATGATGTTCGATGATACAGCAAAGGGAACCGCAGACCGTCCTCTGGCAACAATCATGCGAGAGAATCCTATCCGCATCCTCTTGCAGCCAATACCAGACGAAGCTGTCATTTCATTCGTAGGCGTTCCAAAGGATGTGAGCATAACATCAGATACAACTGATGTAGCCATCCCCGATAAACTTTCGAATGCCTTCATCTACTATCTCGCCTTCCTCCTCCTCTCAGCCTACGATGATACCAAAGCAAATCAGATGTACACGATAGCCTTGCAGCAGCTAGGCGTTAGCACAAAGTAGTAGGAGAGGGAAACTATTAATTATTAACTTTTAATTATTAACTGTACAAAATGGAGTATGTATCAACGAATTATAACGAGGAAGAACTTGCATGGGTATCACCAGAGATTACCCTGCATCGTGACATCTACTTGATGATTACGCTCAAACACCCGGGCAAACTCATCATCCGGCAAGACAAAGGCGACGGTAAGAAGCCTAGAGTCCCCATCCGTGCCCACAAGAACACAAATAAGTTCTATCTTCGTATGCGAGTTGTCCCAGAGACCGTAAAGATTCAGATATTCACTTCATCAGAGCCAAAAGAAATCAAATATGCCTACATTTAGAGACGATATAAAAATAGGTGGTATGGTGCCGATGATGAAAACAGACGACATCAATGACCAAGCCATCACGAAAGACAAAATTCGTGACGGTAATGTTACGAACGAGAAGTTAGCAGATGGTGCGGTAAGCACAGACAAGCTTCCCGATGGAGCCATCAAGACAGAAAAGATAGCCGACGAGAACGTTACGACAAGCAAGCTTGCCGATGGAGCCGTATCAACTTCAAAGATTGCTGATCAGAATGTAACCAAGGAGAAAATCGCCGACCAGTCGGTAGATAACTCCAAGCTTTCCCCCGAGGCAGTCACCTACGATAAGGTCAAAAACAAGGCTATCATCACCGAGAAACTGAACGACCGAGCCGTAACCACGGAGAAGGTGGAGGAGAAGGCTATCACCAACCCTAAGCTGGGAGATCAGTCTGTAGATGGTAGAGTAGTCCGTGAGGCATCCTTGGAATCCAAACATTTCGCCAACGAGTCAGTAACAACAGAAAAGGTTGCAAGAAAGTCTATCACCAACGATAAAATTGCTGACGGAACGTTGAAAAAGGATAAACTAGACCCTGAGCTTCGTAAGGCGATAGAATCTGCAACTGGTCTTCCTGATGAACTTGTAGGAATGATTCAGGACGTTGACGAGAATCTAGCCAAACTGAATGATACGGTATATCCTATCATGTTAGGTTTTACCATCACCCAGAATGTAGGTACGATGCAGACAGAGGTTCGCTATTCTGTATCAAGCGATAATAAACCACTTGTGCCTGATACATTGGAAGTAACAAAGAGAATTAACGAGGACTTGGCTATTGGCGTTATCGCTAGCACTCCAGTTGCTAACGGCTCTTTGACAACACCAATACAAGGAGCAAGAGAAATCTTCAATTTTGCAGTAACAAAGAAAGGCAGAACCAGCAAGAGCACATCACAGACTCGCTACCTCTGCTACTTTTGTGGAAACTCAGCAGCCACCATGACAGCCGAAATCCTTAATACGCTCAGCAAGGTATCAGCCACAGGAGTATCATTCAACCCTAGTATCACAACCAAGGATAATGATTACATCTGGCTGGTAGTACCTAGTTATCTCTCAATCGCCCGTGTAACCAGTGCAGGATTTGATGTAACCCTTGCTGCTCCTCAGACTATCACAAATAATCTAGGCAGCTTCAAGGCATACAGAACCGCCAATCCTCTCACCGCAGCTACATGGAATTTAGTAATATCATAAACGTTTAATGATAAAATAATTATGAGTATAAATTTAACAGACGAGCTTCAAGCCAAGACCAAGAAGGGTAAGATTGCCTCTGCCAAGCAAGTGTTTCTTGAAGGAGACAAAGAGAACTTGCAGCAGATAGGTGAAAAGACCCATCAGCTAGAGGAAGCCATTAAAGACATCACCGCAACTGGTGGGGCCTCAACTGCCAATGCTGTCTCTTATAACAACGAGACAAGTGGCATGACCGCAGTAACTGCACAAGGAGCAATAGATGAACTTATGACAAAGAATAAGTCACAAGATAAAGAGATTTCCAAGAAAGCCAACTCTTCTGAAGTTACTTCTCAAATGCAGACTGAACAGGAGAGAGTCAATACTGAGCTCACCAAGAAATTCGACAAGGAATCAATATTGCAGGATTCAGGTGAAGCTGAGGATAAGGTAATGAGCCAGAAATCGGTGAGCAATAAACTCAGCGACTTATCTAGCGAATTGAAAGGAATATTAATAAATTTTGAGACATCCACAACATCAGTAATATCTACTCCATGTAAGTTTGTTAAAGGAAACAAATACATTTTAAGTTGTGACGGAGATTTGGGCAACTCAGTTTGGGCAACAAGATTAACGCCAGATGGTAAAACTACTGAAAGTGTACCTAAGCCATCTGTAGGTGCGGATGCAGTTTTCATACCATCATATGATGCAAATTATTTACGTACAGGCTCAACTGAGACAGTAGTACACATTACTATAAAGTCTTCTGATGGTAGTCTTGCCGCTAGTATTAGCGATGTAGAAAACAAAGTCTCAACATTGGAAAACAATAAATTAGACAAGGGTAACGTTGTTCATGACTTTGATGACAATCAGGAGAATAATGTTATTAGCATCAATGAGTCTAAGGAATTATATAAGATTTCATATAATACTGGTATCATCAAACTAAAAGCAATCGCAAGAAATTCAGATGATTTAGATGCATATACATTTAAAAAGGGTGACGTAATGCTTAGTTCATCAACATTAAAGCTAAGATATTGCGAGGGAATTAATGATGAAGGTAATGTAGAAAAATTTTCATATTTAAATTATGCAAAGGATAATTTGCTTGAATTAAACGGAATTTTTCTGAGAGTAATTGAAGGTAATATTTATCTAATGAATCATATAATTGAAATAAAGAGTATTACAAACTCGGATTCATTAAGCATGTATGATATATATTATTCTTCATTAAGAAAAAAACTTAAAGTTTTATTGCAAGAAGATAGAACTTTAGACTTATTGCCAAATTCAAAATCAACAATTTGTATATATAATAATAAAACTTATATCTTTGATAAGGAATCGGGTGAATTAATTGAGAAGAAGATAACATTTCCAAGTATAACTGCCAGTGTTGATAATACCATAGGAAATCCAGCAATAAATGTTGAATCTAATGGTGATGCAATTAATTTTGCTTTTTCTGGAATAAAGGGTGAAAAAGGCGAGACTGGTGCTACTGGTCCGCAAGGTGCTGTTGGTATAACTGGTCCACAAGGTCCAAAGGGTGAAAAAGGCGAGCAGGGGAATAGTGGATATTCAGGCAATATCTCTGAATTGGAAATTGTCAATAATTTAACTGACGGAGGCTCTGCTAAAGCATTATCAGCAGAGCAGGGAAAAATATTGAGCAGGTGGTCTAATTATAATAATGCTCCTTTGAGTCTGAAAACTCAAAATCGCCCTTCTTTGGCAACTGTTTCTTTTGATAATTGGGAGGCAAAAAACAGTTATGGTAGTATTGAAACCACAAAGAAAGTATATGATGAGGTTTATGGGGTGTATAATGAGATGCTTCATGTAAGGAGCAACAATACATCCAGTAAAACCGATGGTGGTATTTTCGTAGGAAAATTATCATCAGAGGTTGATATGACTTATAACGTTCTACGTGGCTCTATAAAAATACCTTTGGATTTTGATGTAACGAAACTTGGAATTATAAACATTTCATTATACTCAAACAATAAATTTGATAATAGTAACAGAGCGTATATAACACTGAATAATCGATATAACAGTGAAATGCCTGCCTATATCAGAGGAGGTGTGTTCCATTTCTGCTTAAACATACCATTGGCATCATCAAGTATAGGAGAAAGCTTTGATGTAACAAAGGTAACTCATGTAGGAATAAATCTGAATAATGCAGCAAGTTCTACATTGGATGTATTTATTGGTTCTTTTGATGTTGTTGAGAAAATGAGCAATGGAGGTGTTTTGACGATTGTGGATAATTACAATCCAAACGTTCCTTCAATGGCAGATTATGCTTATGAAAAAGGAATACCATTGAATTTATCTATTGTTCCCAATTGGATAGGTGGCAGTAATCATGGAACATTAGAACAAATATATAAATCAGCAGCACAAGGACATTTTATCTTTAATCACACATGGAACCATCAGATATATGGAGGTCAATCAAAGGAAGAAGTCTTTGAGCAAGTAAGTAAATCAGAAAGATGGATGGTAGAGCATGGATTCATACGTGGTGCAAAAGTACTGTCAAATCCATCGGCTGCTTTTGATAATGATAAGTATCAAGGGTATATGCGTAGTCCAGCTCAAATGATATATCATCATTGGTCTAGTTATAGACATCCATCGAAAGCTGAAGGAAAGTGCTTATTGTATTTTCCGTATAAAGGAATGGAAAGATTGTTGAATATCTCTGGTCTTGATAGCAGTTTCAAGGATGATTTTAATGAACTCGTGCCAACGGTAAGGGCTTGCGCTAAACAGGCAATAGAAAAAGGTGGAATATTCGTAATGGGCTTTCATGGCTGGGGCACACAATATGGTGGGTACATGACTGATGATACTGTATGGAGAAGCTATATTGATATGCTTAAAGAAGAGGGTTTCCGAAATTATATGATAGACGAATTGTTAGAGGGTGATTTTATATAGATGGTCAATAAATATTAATTGAGAGTGTGCCATGGATTCATGACGCACTCGAACTCTAAGTCGCTGACTTCATAAAAAGAGTGGGGAACTAAAACGGCTCTCCACTCTTTCCTTTGAACCTCTCAGTGCCATATTGTAGAAGAAATTCCTTTATCAAACCTTGCTGAGCTAGGGTGCTGAAATTTTGCCTATGAGTATCGTCTACTTCTGAATGACACTTGATGCAAAGACACTCCAGGTTGCTTTCACGGTTATCTGTCTTATCTCCATTTTTATGGTGAGTTTGCATAAACTCGCTTTCGAATGGATTCATAACTTTTACGCCACATCTTTCACATGTAAAGTTATGTTCCTCTCTAAGCTGCATCAGTAGAAGAGATTCCACCATCCTCTTTATCAAACTTAACGTCTGTGCAGAAGTGGCGAAGTATAAGTGAACCTGTCATACCGCATAAGGATGTGAAGAATGCGGTTTTTAGTCCACCAAGAAGTATAGGAATACTCTGTGTTAGGTCTGTTACGTCAAATCCATGCAAACCTAGCGTAATTCCTGCAAACGTGCCTATAACACCAAGTGTGGAGATTATAGACGGAAATGCATCAACTGTTCTTTTATGCTTTAACAGAGATTCACTGCTGGCTTTCTTTGTAATAGTTAAAAATACTACGAACAGAATAGCAATGAAAATGCAGCTACCCCATGTTACGATATTCGTTCCTTGTTCTGTCATGATTCTAAGTGATTTTTCATGCAAAAGTAGAAAAATTTTAGCACATATCTGTAAATATATTGAAAAACCTATGCAGTTTAGACAAAGACCAAATAAATGAGCATCACATTACTCATCCTAAACATCTGAAAAACAGCATTCTAACCCATAAAAACTTTATTTTGAGCATAGTTAGGCAGAGTTTCATCTTCTTCGTAACTTTGCACCAAGTTCAATAGTGAACGAAACGAATAATCTATTTTATTATGAGTGAGTCAAAAACTTACGTATTCGGGGAGAACGGAACCAGCCAGGGCGGTGGTTTCAATAGCATTCTCGCTATGCTCCCAGCACTTATGCAGCGACAGGGTGTAGATCCTAGTTTGTTTGCTCTCTGCAACGGCAAGGGCAATGGAAACGGATGGGGTGATGGTTTGTTTGCCATCTTGCTTCTCTTCCTTCTTATGGGTAGAGGCAACTTCTTCGGTGGAAACAATGGCGGTTGCTTGATGCCTAACGGACAGGGTGGCGTTATGCTCAATAACGATGCCAATACGGCTGTTATCATGCAGGCAGTTCAGCGCAATGGCTACGATGTTCAGTCTCTCGCTACAGCTCTCAACACCACTACCGGTAACGTTATTGCTGCCATCAACGGTGTAAGCAAGGAGATTTGCGGTGTCGGCAACCAGATGGGTATGACTGCTAATCAGGTGTTGACTGCCATCATGCAGGGCAACAACGCAATCGCTACCCAGTTGGCAGAATGCTGCTGCAAGACCAACAACAACATTACAGCCATGGACGGCAATATCAAGTTGGCGATGTGTCAGCAGACTGGAGCCTTGCAGAATGCCATCAACAACGTGGCAGTAGGTCAGGAGCGTGCGGCTTCTTCCCTTGCTTATGCTACCAAGGACCAGTCTTGTGAGTTGAAAAATGCCATCAAGGAAAGCACTCTTACCATCGTCAATGGTCAGAAGCAGCAGGAGATGCGCGAAATGCAGAACAAGATTGATGCTTTGCGTGAGGAGAATAGTACCTACAAGGCTTCTGCTATGACTTCACAAATCGTAGGTCAGGCTGTAGCACCTATCAATCAGGTATTGGCTGGTCTGCAGAACGAGGTGGCAGGCATCAAGTGCAAGTTGCCAGAGACAGTAACCACCCCTTACAGCCCATTTACTGCTGTTCCTAATTGTGTAGCAGCCCAATATGGTCTTTATGGCTACAATGCAGCTGCAAACGGCTTTTGGGGTTAAAGAAAGGAGGCTGCTATGTTATGGTTAAGACCTTTTACATGGGTGAATCGTAACGGTTCGGCGGCTATCGCTTCTACAGGCGTGGCGGTGAAT
>ERZ1034901.1202-NODE-1202-length-18431-cov-12.030855_pt1 | contig 18431 bp, 10 predicted proteins | sample MGYA00520628_ERZ1034901 | MGnify/ENA primary metagenome ERZ1034901 (study PRJEB33766, sample SAMN09781783) | gut metagenome | biome: gut microbiome | host: Homo sapiens | place: Madagascar | study: EMG produced TPA metagenomics assembly of the PRJNA485056 data... | reverse complement strand
GTATGTTGTTGTAAAAATTGTACATTTATATCAATAAATATAATTATAAAAATAGAAGCCTGAGTAACAAAGTATTAATGACAATTATGTTAAAGTAAGACAATAGTATAGTGTGAAAATGGACTTTTCACACGCGGGATTTGTGTCGGCGCATACCTGACACAATTCGTTATGCGCAAAAACGTGCACAGAAATGAGGATTATTATGGAAAACAGAAATCTGGATAAGGCGCTTGATATAGTATCAAGACTTATAATGGGTGAACAGGTGAGTGAGAGTGGCGATAACAGCCAGCTTTATCAGGAATATAATACCAATGCAGAGGTTTATGATATTGTTCATATGTCACTTAAGAAGTTCAATCTTAATATATATGAGTACAATAATGGACTGTATGTGAGTGCCGGTGATAATAACAGAGTGTTCGGTTACACTAATGAGGAGCTTAGAAACAGACTCGGATTACGTGTAAACAGAGAACTCTATCTTGTATATTTTATCATATATAATATAATAACAGAATTTTATACGGACTCAGCAAGTACGACATATGCAGAATTTGTGAGGGTAGAGGATATCGTGCGTAATGTGGACTCGTCAGTTGCTTCTATAGTTGATAAAAAGCTTGGGATTATCATCGATGATGTCGAAGAAAACAGCTTTAAGCAGATAGCATTAAGCTGGGATGCACTTCCTGTAATAACAGTTGCGGATACAGCGGACGTAAGGGCTGCAAAGAATTCAAAGACAGGCTTTGTGAAGATTGCGCTTAACTTCTGCGTATCGCAGGAGCTTCTTACAGAGGTACAGAACAGGTTCTATCCAACAGACAGGTTCAGGGCGCTTATAGAGAATTATTTTGATGAGTATAAGGGACGAATGGCAGAACTTATGCAGAGCTAAGATTGTATACAGGAGATTGACTGTAATACAGAAAGAATAAACCGGTTAAAGTTATGGAGGATTGATATGCCACAGATTAACAGAGTAAGGGTGAACAACGTAAAATATAACTTTGGTACACAGTTTTACGATGATTTTATAATGCGTTTTAACTGTAGAAATACGATATATGACCTTGCCAATGGTGGTGGCAAGAGTCTTCTTATGCTGCTTCTTATGCAGAATATGATACCTAACTGTACGTTAGATGATAAGCAGCCGATAGAGAAGCTTTTCAGAAAAGGCAGCGACAATACGTGTATACATTCGCTGGTGGAGTGGAAGCTTGATTCTCATTGTATTAAAGATGGCTACAGATATATGACAACAGGCTTCTGTGCAAGAAAAGCAAGAAGTGCTGAGGAAAGAGAGCTCACAGAGGAGAGGGAGGCATTGGATACCTCAGGTACAGGTGAGGTTTCAGGTGCAAATGTGTCTTCATCCGATAATACAAGCATAGAATACTTTAATTACTGCATATTTTACAGGCAGACAGGTCCTAATGACATAAAAAATCTTCCACTTGTGCATAATGGTGAGAGAGTTACATTTAACGGACTTAAGGCATATCTTCGTGATGTAACAAAGGAAGATAAGGGGATAGAAGTCCATATATTTGACAGAAAAGGCGATTACCAGAGCTTTATATCCAGATATGGCATATATGAGAGTGCGTGGGAAATAGTAAGGGGTATCAATAAGACTGAGGGACACGTCAGGACTTACTTTGAAACGAACTACAGGACAAGCCGTAAGGTTGTTGAAGACCTGCTTATAGAGGAGATTATCCAGAAGTCTTACAACAACAGATTATCCGTTGATAATGACGATGTTATGATGGCACAGACACTCCTTGATATAAAAGATAAGCTTATTGAGCTGTCAAGAAAAAACAGCCAGATAAGTGATTACGACAGCCAGACAGAGGCGCTGGCACATTTTAAGGAATATATTGATACATATACAGCATTTTATAATAACAAGAAGGAAAAGGAAGAAAAGCTGTATACAATGCTTGCATCAGCAGTGCATATGACAGAGGATAAGCAGCTTGAGCTGGATGAGCATAACAGGAAAAATGAAGCACATATAAATGAACTTGAGGATAAGAAGTACAGAATAGCAGTTGCAAAGGTACTTTCTGAGAAGAAGTCGTTAAGGGAGGTTGAAGCGCTTGTAAAGAATTCAACAGAGGTGCTTTCACAGAAGGAAAAAAAGATTAATGATGTTAAGAAACGTCTTATGCTTATGGAGTCAGCCAATGATTACTGCGATTATGTGGAGTATGAGAAGGATTTATTAAAGGTTGATACTGCACTTGATAACAGGCTGCGTGAGGATGAGGACATAACAAATGAGCTTGAAAAGCTTGCTTATGAATATAAGGTGTACTATGAAGGGCATATCAAGGATTATAAAGATATGGCAGATGAGGCGGCACTCAGTGAAAAGCAGGCACATGATATGCTTGATGAGGCAGAGAATAACCATAAAAATGCTGAGAAGGACTGCGCTGTCATATTAGGCCTGAGAGATAATATGCAGGAAAAGATAAGGGACAGTGAGCTTAAACAGAAGGAACTCTGTAACGAGTATGGCGTACTTGTTGCTGACACAGCACAGGACGAACTTGCACGCTGTAATGATAATATATCAGCTATAAGTAATGATATAGAAGATATTAAAAATGAGCTGGAAGAGGATACAGCCAGGCTTTATAAGGCACAGGAAAACGACAGCATTTTAAAAGCCAGAAAGAGTATGCTTGAAGAGCGTATAAGCAGGATGAAGGAGCAGCAGCTTAAGATAAATGCAGGGCATGATAAGCTTAATGACATAGAGAAAATATATGGTGTTAAGCTTGCAGATGGGCTTGGTGAAGCTGTTCTTTCGACTTATACACAGATAAATACAGAGTATAACGAAAAGTTAAAGGAACACGATAAGCTTAAGAAATACATCGAAGCAATAAAAGAGGGCACATATTATATAGACAGTCCTGAAAGAGATATATTTAAAGATTATCTTTACAATATGTATGGCGATGATGTTGTTGAGGGCTATAAGTGGTTATCGCAGCTTGAGGATGACACAAGAAAAGATGTATTAAAGCGTATTCCTTTCGTGGAGTATGGCTTTGTTATTAAAAATGATTTTGCCAGAGTTAAGAATAATGATGCGCTGAAAGCATTTGGAAAAGGAACACAGATATATCCTGTCATAAGTGAAAATGTTGAAAAAAATACAGACTATGCTATCGATAAGGATATGGTTGTATTTGCACTTAAAAATATGAATTTTCTGACAGATGCAGCGAAGAAAGAAGCAGAGCTTAAAAGGGCGGAGGATGAGCTTGATAATATAAGTGCAGATATGCATAAGCTTGACGGCAGAAAGCAGATGATATGGGAAGATTATACATTTGCAGTAAAGTACGAGTCTGCACTTGAAAGCGTACCTGAGGCTGATATAAAAGAGGCAGAGCAAGAGCTTTCTGACATTACAGAAAAGCTTAATAAGTGCCATTCAGAGCATGAAGAATATAAAAATAAAAAAGCTGCTGATACAGAAAAAATTGAAAAATTCGGACATGAACTTGAAGAATTAAAAAAGCAGGCTGACGGACTTAAGAAGATAGCAGATGTATATGCAGACATATCTTGTGATTATGATAAGCTGACGTCATATAATGACAGACTTGCAAAGGCTGAACGTGCCATAATTGAGTATGCAGCATATCTTGATAAGGCAAGAGAGGAATATATTAAGGCTGGCGGCTATAAGGACAGTGCAGACAGCAGATACACAGAGCTTATATACAACTGGGAGAATAATTTCTCTAAGTTCTGTAAGAATAATTCTGATATTTCTGACACTGATATAAGTGATAAGGAATACAGCGAAGAGGATATAAGAGAACTTATCGGACGTTTTACGGGACTTAAGGATATTCTTAATAATAAAAATGCTGACTTAACCGATAAGGAGGCTTTAAGAAGCCATCTTGAGGCAGCTATGAAAAAATGTATTGAGTCAATAGAATATCGTGGTGAAGATGTAGAAAATCTTAAGGAGCTTTATATGCAGGGAAAGCTGTCTGTGAGCAGTCAGGAAAAGCTTCGTGAGCTTTCAGATGAACTTGCAGGGCTGCAGAAGCAGTATAGCGAGGCTGACAGAGAACTTGGCATGCAGGAGGCAATGTTTAACAGACTTGAGGGAAGTGTGACATATGCAGTTTCACAGATAGAGGAGCGTTACAGCACTTATGAGGAATTCGACTGTGATAATCCGGATGAATTCGTAAAAAACAATACACTCATAGTACAGCAGCTTGAGAAAGACCTGAAGAAAGAAACGGCGGCGGGAAAGCAGCTTGAAAACGAACTTAAGAATATTGAAATATGCAGAATGGATATTGAGAGGATAATGTCGGATGCTGGAATAGATATTCCAGAAGAAGAAATGTTGAAAAAATCGGACATAAAACCACTTGATTATAATACCTTGAGTAAAGAGTATAATAAGACTGCAAAGGAATATTCTACTATTCTTAAGCTTGAATATAAGAAGCTCGATGAGTTCGCAAAACATAAGAGTAAGCTTATAGATAACCTTAAGCAGCATAATGGTGATGACCTTGCAACACAGATAAGCCTGTCTGTTAATATGCCTAAGGATGGACAGCAGACGGCGCTTCTTATAGAGTCACTTGATGAAACCAGCGGATATATTGAGCTTGAAAAGACAAGAGTACACAAGGGTATCGAAGATATGGAAAGAATAAAAGATAACTTTGAAAACCGTTGTATACAGACCTGCAGCAACATCCGCACAGAGCTTGAAAGACTTCCTAAGCTTTCACATATAAAGATGGATAATGAGGATATATCAATAATCAGCCTTTCAATACCTTATGTTAAAGAAAGTGCATATAAGGAGAGAATGTCTAAGTATATAGATGAAACTATAGAGGCAGCAGAAGGCTTTAATGAGCAGGATGATAAGTTCAGGTACATAAGAAACAGACTTACGTGGAAAAGACTGTTCTCTGTTATAGTTACGGATATGAATTCGATAAGAATTAATCTTTATAAGAGAGAGCGTATCAAGGACCAGAGCAGATACTTAAGATATGAGGAGGCAGTCGGTTCAACAGGACAGTCACAGGGTATATATATACAGTTCCTTATAGCGATTATTAATTATATATCTAATATAAATGCAGTATCAGATGGAAGTATCACGGGTAATACTATATTTATAGATAATCCGTTTGGCGCAGCAAAAGACATATATATATGGGAGCCTATATTCAAGCTTCTGTCAGTAAACCATATACAGCTTATTGTGCCTGCAAGAGGCGCAACTCCTGCTATAACAGCAAGATTTGATGTTAATTATATATTAGGACAGAAGTTGTCTGATAATAGACAGCAGACAGTCGTTGTCGACTATTACAGCAGTGTTAAGGAACAGGAGTTAGAGTATACGCGTATGGATTATGAACAGGCAAGCTTTGACTTTATCAGTCCGAAACAACAGTAAATGGCAGTTTACAACAATACCTCACTGTGATAAAATTATACGGAGTGTTTAGAAATTTCGAGTCATTGACACAATGGAGGTCTTTAACGTGGATAAATACGAGTTTAATATAAAGTTGGAACAGATTAAAAAGCTTGCTGCAAAGAAAGAATATAAGCAGGCTGCAGATATTGCAAAAGAGATGAACTGGAACAAGATAAAGGACTGGTCAACTCTTGCGACTATAATCAATGTGCAGGAAGCTGCCGGTGATTATGAAGAGGCAAGAGATATGGCAATACTTGCCTATAACCGTAATCTTGGTGGAAGAAAGCTTATATATAAGCTTACAGAGTTTTTTATAAAAGTAGATGATTTTGAAAATGCAGAGGATTTGTATAATGAGTATGCTAAGATGTCACCTCATGATGTTAACAAATTCATACTGTATTATGACTTAAGAAGAGCACAGGGGGCACCTGATACAGAGCTTGTAGAGATACTTGAAGAGTATAAAGAGTCAGAGATAGACGAAAAGTATATGTATGAGCTTGCTAATCTTTATTATAAGACAGGACGTAAGGAGGACTGTATCAAGACTTGTGATAATCTTGTGTTATGGTTTCAGGATGGCATATATGTAGAGATGGCTGTAAAGCTTAAGGAAAAGCTGGGAGTTAATCTTTCTAATACACAGAAGAAGATACTTGTTGAGATTAATGCAAGAAAGTCAGATGAGGAAGCTAACAAGGAAAAGCTTTTTATGGAGCAGAAAGAGCTTGCGCGTCTTAAAAAGGATGAAGTGGGAGATGTTCTTGATGCTGACGATAATAAGAATACATTTAAAAAGCCGGAAACAGGTAAGAAAGCCGCTGCAAAGGCTGCAAAGGCTTCAACAGCAGGTACAAATGCAGATGATAAAGAGGTTGTTACAGCACCAAAGAATGACAATGGTAAGGTAATTGATAAAGATACTGTAAGTATGGAAGGCGTGTCTATTGACCTTGTGCAGAATAACCAGAACAGCGCACTTAAGGATTCTATAGTAAAGGCTATAGAGAAGCAGAATGAAGTAAAGAATGAAGCCGCAGGCATATCTGCTAAAGATACAGGATTAACAGGTACAGCAGGTGACGGTGCTGATGATGGTTTCTCAGATAATGTAAATAAAGCTTCATTATCTTTAAAGGAGCTTATAGAAAGTGCCAAAAAGAAGATAGAAAACAACTGCGAAAAGATAACAAGAGAAGATGAAGAAGAGGCAAGAATAGCAGCAAAGAAGCGTATGGATGAGAAGGCAGAGACTATGGATATAGAGGTAGCTGTGCCTAACTATAGTATGTATGATACGCACAATCTTCAGGAAGAACTTGCGCAGAATGTAAAGAACTTGTTTAAGGATGAGCAGGAGGAAACATTCCGACCACCTTTTGAAAGAAATGCAGTTAATGCACAGGCGGCTGATACATACAGACCATCTGGTGCGGATGAGGTTGTGCAGGATGATGGACAGATAGAAGGCCAGTTAAGCATAAGTGACTGGATGCAGACTGTCAGGGAAGAAAAGTATGGAAAGCAGGATACAAGAGAGTTTTCTAAGGTAGAGCTTGAACGTCTCCTTGATGAGAAGGATGAAAAGAGTCAGGCTTATGAGCGTATAATTGCCAAGAAGAAGGAAGAAGCACTAAAGAAGGGTGATAAGTTCGATGAGGCAGAAGCTAAGAGAGCCGCAGAAGCAGAAGTACTGCTTGACTCAGTAAAGAGAGACCTGTCTATGAGAACAGGAAAGGCAGCATTTATACTTGGGCAGAACACTAAAAATGCTATTAAAAAAGCAGAGGAAAATGTTATACAGCAGCCTGAAAATGAGGCTATAGATGCAGCGTTTTCACAGGATATGCAGGAAATAACTGCTCCTTCGGATACAGCACAGGATATAGAATTCAATAATGTGGAAGCTACTGAGGAGATGACACTTGACACAGCACAGTTTGCTCCTGTGACAGATGAATTACTTAAAGCTTATGTGAATAAGTTAGGTGATGATACTTTTAAGAATATTTCAGATGACAGTGTATCAATACAGCAGCAGGAAACAGCAGCTTACTTAGTATCAGAATCTAATACTTCTGATTATGATAATACTGAGGATGATGAGGAAGTACAGGAGAAGAAGCTTTCAGGTGAGCTTGCAAAGATATTCAGAAAGTACAGAGAAATGCCGGGACTTGAGAGCCAGCTTGTTGAGCTGTTTGAGTCGCTTGACAGTGAAATGAATATGAATACTTCATCAACAGGTAATATTCTTATCTCTGGCAATTCAAGCTCGGATAAGACAGACCTTGCAAGAACAATAGTAAGAGCTATTAATTATGTATATCCACAGAAGCCAAAGAAGATAGCAAAGACATCTGGTGAGAGTATCAACCAGAGAGGTATCACAAAAGCTATGGGTAAGCTTAAGGGAACTGCTCTTATCGTAGAAGGCGCAGGAACTATACAGCCTAAGAGAATTAATGAGATTATTGAATGCATGAATCAGGTTACAGACAGAATGATAGTTATATTCGAAGACTCTGATGCAGAGATGAATGTACTTCTTAACTTCAATCCTGAACTTACGAAGACATTTAATCATAAGATAACTCTTAAGCAGTATAATGTTAATGAGCTTGTTGAGATGGCAAAGAGATTTGCAAGAAAGAGGCAGTACGAGGTTGATGATGATGCACTTCTTGAACTGTACTTAAAGATAGATAAGCTTCACAATATGAATGATAATATCAAGCTTGACGATATCAAGGAGATTATTAACAAGGCTATTGCGAATTCAGAGAAGCGTGCATCAAGAAAGTTCTTCGGTGGTCTTAAGAAGAAGCGCAGTGACAACGGGGATGTAATATTCCTTACAGAAGCGGACTTTAAGGACTGATGACGGATTAAGACAGTAATATTAATGTTAAGTATCATAAAAGGTTTTTTCTGCCTGATATTGATAATATACATATGTACTGTTATTATAGCAATATGTAGGACCTGTGTCTGTGCGCACCTGACACAGGCCTGTTATAAAAAATGTGTGCAGAAATGAGGATTAATATGAATATTGAAGAAATGTCAGTAAATGCAATAAGAGTGTTATCTGCTGATGCTATCCAGAAGGCTAATTCAGGACATCCGGGATTACCACTTGGAACAGCACCTATAGCTTATGAGTTATTTTCAAAGCATATGAATTATAACCCACAAAATCCTGAATGGGTAAACAGGGACAGATTTGTTCTTTCTGGTGGACATGGTTCTATGTTACTGTATTCTTTATTCCATCTTTTTGGAATAGGTAATCTTTCACTTGATGAAGTAAAGAACTTCAGACAGTTTGGTTCTTTAACACCGGGACATCCGGAATATGGACATACTGTAGGTGTTGAGGCGACAACAGGTCCTTTAGGACAGGGTATGGCTATGGCAGTTGGTATGGCTATGGCAGAAGCACATCTTGAAGCAGTATTTAACAAGGAAGGTTATCCGGTAGTTGACCATTATACATATGTTCTTGGTGGTGACGGATGTATGATGGAGGGTATCTCATCTGAGTGCTTTTCACTTGCTGGTACACTTGGACTTTCTAAGCTTATTGTATTTTACGATTCTAACAATATTTCAATAGAGGGAAGCACAGACATAGCATTTACAGAAGATGTTATGACAAGATTTAAGGCATTCGGCTTCCAGACAATAGAAGTTGAGGACGGTAACGACCTCGAAGCTATCGGAAAGGCTATAGAAGAAGCAAAGGCTGATAAGACACGTCCTTCACTTATCAAGGTTAATACACTTATCGGTTACGGCTGCCCAGCCAAGCAGGGTAAGGCAAGTGCACACGGTGAGCCTCTTGGTGTTGATAATGTTGCAGCACTTAAGGAAAATATCGGCTGGCCTTGCAAGGGTGACTTTGAAGTTCCACAGGAAGTATATGACCACTACAAGGAGCTTGCAGCTAATATGGCTAAGGCAGAGGATAAGTGGAATGAACTTTTTGCTTCATATGTAGAGAAGTATCCAGAAATGAAAGAGTTATGGGATAACTACTTTGACGGATATGATATGTCCGATTTATTCAATTCTGAGGAGTACTGGGCTAAGGGTGACAAGCCTGAAGCAACAAGAAGCACAAGCGGAACTATTCTTAATATGATAAAGAAGGCTATGCCTAATCTTATAGGTGGTTCAGCAGACCTTGCACCATCTAATAAGACTAATATGAAGGATGCAGGAGATTTCTCAAAGGATAATTATGCAGGCAGCAATCTTCACTTTGGTGTAAGAGAGCAGGCTATGGCAGCTATTGGCAATGGTCTTATGCTTCACGGAGGTCTCAAGGCATTTGTTGCTACATTCTTTGTATTCAGTGATTATGTTAAGCCAATGGCAAGACTTACATCACTTATGAAGCTTCCATTAACATATGTATTCACACACGACAGTATCGGTGTAGGTGAAGACGGCCCAACACATGAACCTGTTGAGCAGCTTGCAGCGTTCCGTTCACTTCCAGATTTCACAGTATTCAGACCTTGTGACAGAACAGAAACAGCAGCAGCATGGATGTATGCAGTTGAAAATGAATGTGGTCCTACAGGTCTTGTGCTTACAAGACAAAATCTTCCACAGATGGCAGGTTCATCAAAGGATGCACTTAAGGGTGGTTATGTAATCGCTGAGTCAGAAAAGGCTGTTCCAGATGCTATTATCATCGCAAGCGGTTCTGAGGTAAGCCTTGCAGTTGAAGCAAAGGAAGAACTTAAGAAGGACGGCATAGATGTAAGAGTTGTAAGTATGCCAAGTATGGAACTTTTCGATAAGCAGTCAGCAGAATATAAGGAAAGTGTACTTCCAAATGCTGTAAGAAAGAGAGTTGCAGTTGAAGCACTTTCTGACTTTGGCTGGTACAAGTATGTAGGTCTTGACGGAAAGGTTATTGCTATGGAGGGCTTCGGCGCTTCAGGCCCTGCCGCTACATTATTTGAACATTTCGGATTTACAGTTGATAATGTTGTTAAGACTGTTAAGGAAATTATGTAAAAATCGGACATTTATAATAATGGATATATAAAACCCCCGGGTTAACCATAACAGGTTAATCTGGGGGTTTAACTAATATCTGTATGTTGCAGGATTGTTTTATCAATGTCTTAGTTATCTGGAACTTTAATTAATAATCAGATATATTGTACGCCTCATCAATGATTATGGAACAGCCTGTACGGATATTATTAAGTATGGTAATCATTGCTGACTGCGGAACGGAAACACATCCATATGTAGGGTTTCCGTTAGAACAGTGCAGAAATATGGCACTTCCGGCACCCTTAACGCAGGAGGTATTATAGTCAATAGCGATGGCATAGGCATAAGGAACAGGGTAGTCAATAATGTGTTCTGCACTTGACCAGTCCGGAGTTGTCGTGTTTGTTGTAACAAATCTGTTGTACCAGTCAGATGAAGGGTCATCCACCCAATAATAGGATGAGTCTACCTGTGTGTAGGGAAGTGCTGTACCTGGGTTGCTATTTACACCGAAAGCAATGCTCAGGCTGTATATCCCGCTAGGCGTAATATGTGCATATTCGCTTGCATTACCAACTCCGTCAACGCCGACATAACCATTGGTATCAACAATAGTTTCCCATGTGTCATCATTATTTTTATTATACATGGCTACATTGGCGTAAGAGCCATTGGCAGCCACAATTATAAGCTGGTTATTATATGAGGAAGCTGAAAGGTTATTAATCCATGCATTGGGATTAGTATATTCAGGCTGACTGTCGTTATCGGAAGATGAGCTGACGTCTGTACCATAGATGTCAGTTTCAGATGGACTATCATCTAAAGAATTATCTGAAGAGCCAGAATTATCAAGATATAAAGCTTCTTCTGTCGGGTCATAATTATCAGAGTTATTACTATCAGAGCCATCATCAGAGCTGTTAATATCAGCGTCATCATCCGGGTTGTTAATATCAGTGTCATCATCAGAGTCATAATCTGTAAAAGCAGTGTCATCAAAGGAAGTATAATCGGACGATATATCCGGAAAATCCCAGTCATCATAAGTGTCCGCGTAAAAACCATCTCCGCGGATAGAAAAAGCAGTACAGTTATCATTATTAGCAGATAAGTAACTATCTTTATCAGCCTTGTCAACAGCCGTATTCATGGCATGAGAACTTCCACAGCCCGTTATAAAAAGCCCTGCTGTAAGTACGGCAGCAGTTGTCATATATTTTATATGTTTAAAACAATTAATGTGATTAGACCTGTCAGATGTGTCAGAATGTATAATTTTCATTATATCACCTCCGTGTATATTTATTTATATTATAGTGCGATAAAACAGATAATTAAAGGTGGAAAATGCTTTTTATAAAACAATCTTTTGCTTAGGCATAAAAGTAAGATATGTCCAGTATATTAGAGGAGTAGTGCGAAAATACATTTGCAATTTAATGCAAATGTAAAAAATAAAACTCATTTTCTGAAGGAAAAATAAAATACATATAAAATACAATAAATTATGTCATATTTGCTTGAAATTATGAAGAAAGAGGTATATACTAAGAAACATAGATATTGTTAGAGTTTTAACAATCTATTCAATTCACTTATTATTTTAATTCATATTATTAGGAGGTATTGGATTATGGTACGTTTTACATTACCAAGAGATTTATATCATGGTAAGGGAGCTCTTGAAGCACTTAAGACTCTTAAAGGAAAGAAGGCTATCATCTGTGTTGGTGGTGGTTCTATGAAGCGTTTCGGATTTCTTCAGAGAGCAGAAGATTATCTTAAGGAAGCTGGAATGGAAGTTAAGTTATTCGAGGGTATCGAATCAGATCCTTCAGTTGATACAGTTATGAAGGGCGCTAAGGTTATGGAAGAATACCAGCCAGACTGGATAGTAGCTATTGGTGGTGGTTCACCTATCGATGCAGCTAAGGCTATGTGGATTAAGTATGAATATCCAGAAACAACATTTGAAGATATGTGCAAGGTATTCGGTTTACCAAAGCTTCGTACTAAAGCTCATTTCTGTGCTGTTTCATCTACATCAGGTACAGCTACAGAAGTTACAGCGTTCTCAGTTATAACAGATTATGAAAAAGGTATTAAGTATCCTTTAGCAGACTTTGAGATTACACCAGATGTAGCTATCGTTGACCCAGAGCTTGCAGAAACTATGCCTAAGAAGCTTGTAGCACATACAGGTATGGATGCGATGACACATGCTATTGAAGCATATGTATCTACAGCTAACTGTGATTACACAGATGCGCTTGCACTTCACGCTATGAAGATGATTAAGGATGACCTTGTTGGTTCATATAATGAAGATATGGAGAAGAGAGATGCAATGCACAACGCACAATGTCTTGCAGGTATGGCATTCTCTAACGCATTACTTGGTATCGTTCATTCAATGGCACATAAGACTGGTGCAGCATTTGAAGGCGGACATATTATCCACGGTGCAGCTAATGCGATGTATCTTCCTAAGGTTATCAAGTTTAACTCTAAGGATGAGACAGCAGCTAAGCGTTATGCATACATAGCTGATTTCTTAGGATTAGGTGGAGACACAACTGAGGCTAAGATTGATAACTTAATCGCTATGCTTCGTAAGATGAATGACGAGCTTAACATACCACAGTGCATTAAGAACTATGGCGAGGGTGGTCTTCCAGCAGAACAGGGAATCGTTCCAGAAGATGAATTCCTTGCTAAGCTTCCAGAAGTAGCTGCTAATGCTATTAAGGATGCATGTACAGGTTCTAATCCACGTCAGCCAAGTCAGGAAGAGATGGAGAAGCTCCTTAAGTGCTGCTACTATGATACAGAAGTAGATTTCTAATAGTGAATTAATATAGATATTATGAGTTAGGTTATTTGCTATTTTTCTATAAGTTTTTTCTCTTGAGGACGGAGTGATACGCGGGTGTCGCTCCGTTTTCTTACGGATATTTATGAGAATATTTATCTGGGAATCATTATATTCACGATAGATATAATATCTGTTATACCTATAAAATAGGGAGGGATGAGTGTGTGTGATGTTAATAAATACTCAGCTATATATAATGACATAAAGAAATTACAACTTTATGTGGAAATTCTATATTAAAAAATATAGATATAGCAAAATCACGGGGTTATGAAGTTGAAGTTCATTATGTAGGTGTTGAAACAGTAGAAATAGCAAAACAAAGAATTGCTTACAGAGTGGAACATGGTGGACATGGAATACCAGATACAGAAGCATTTAATCGTTTTGCCATATATAAAAAAGGCGAATTATACACAATAACAAATGAGGTGCCTGATTGGTATAAAAGATATATTGATTAATATATTTTGGCAATAAAGCGGAGTGATGCACAAGAGTCGCTCCGCTTTGATATAAAATTATTATAAACGGGATTGTGTTATGCACACTTAACACAAACCCACTATGCGCAAAAAACGTGTGCGGAAAAGAGGTCTATTATGGAAATTAATAATATTGTAATTGCAGGTGCAGGCATAATGGGTTCGTCCATGGCGCAGATATATGCAAAGTACTTTGATAATGTAACTCTGTATAACCATAGAGAAGAGAGCCTTAAGAAAGCGGAGGACAGAATTAAAGAAAATGTGGAAACTCTCGTAAAGTCCGGTGAGATGGATAAGGAGGCCGCGGATAAGCTGTTAAGCTCTATAACATACACAACTTCAACCGACTGTTTTAAGGGCTGCGACTTTGTGGCTGAAAATCTCACTGAAAAGGTAGAGATTAAGGATGAATTCTATAAAACTATATCAGAAATTATAAATGATGATGCAATTATTACAACCAACACCTCCGGATTATCTATTAACAGATTAGCGCAGTCAGTTAAGAAACCGGAAAGGTTTATAGGTATGCACTGGTTCAATCCACCTCACCTTGTTCCACTTATCGAGATTATTAAAGGTGATAACACAACAGATGAGGTTGCACAGACTATATATCAACTTGCTCTAAAAATTGATAAAAAACCAGTTATTGTCAATAAAGATGTTCTTGGTTTTGCGGCTAACAGACTTCAGCTTGCAGTACTCAGGGAGGCGCTTGACCTTGTAAATAAGGGCGTTGTATCAAGTGAAGGAATTGATGATGTCATGAAGTATGGACTAGGTTTCCGTTATGCATGCTTAGGACCTCTTGAAGTGGTTGACTTAGGCGGTATCGATACATTTTATCATGTAAGTGAGTATCTTTGTGAAGACCTGTGCGACTCCAAGGAACCGCCAGAACTTCTTAAAGAACATTATGATGCAGGTGAATATGGAGTCAAGAGCAGGAAGGGCTTCTATGATTATTCAGATGGCAAAGACAGTAAGACTATTGCAGAAAGAGATGAAAAGTTCTTAAAGCTGTATCATGCGCTTTATTCTTAAAAAACAGAATAAAATTCTTCATAATTCGTATAATTATAAAAAGGGATGCAACAATTTATATTAAAATATTGCATCCCTTGAATATTTGTTCTACTCAATTACATAATTTATATCGTCACATCATAATAATACTTAACCATAAATATTAATAAAATTAAAAAAATATTAATTGAAATGACAATTGATATCAATTTGGTTGTAATATTACAATTTTCATATCCTTATTTATGTTGGCATATATACTGTCAAATGTATTTTTGCTTAGATAAAATATTATTTTTATCAGTATTTATGCAGTTTGAGAGGATATGAGGCGTAAAATAACTATTTGTAAATCGCTATATTCTGATTATGTTAATTACAGGTTAATGCTTAAAAATACTGAGTCTTTATCGTCCTGTTTAATTCCCAGATATCTCTTAGTAATCTCATATGACGAGTGGTTGTATATATCCATAAGTACTGCTGGCTGTGTGCCGTATTTCCACGCGTAATATCCAAATGTTTTGCGCATAGAGTGGCAGCTTATTCTATCCTCCATATTGAGTGACTGCGCTGCCTGCTTTATTATTCTGAATGCCTGTGAACGGCATAGATGTGAGTGCTCCTTCTGTCCGGCAAATATATATTCGTCAACATCGAAGTAATGCAGGCTGTTTAAGTACATTTGCAATCCCATTTTAGTATTGGAATTGATGGCAATTCTGTTTTCTTTTCCAGTCTTTTTTTCTGTAATTATTATGTGTTTTCTAAAACACCTTTTCTTAGCATCGTAAACATCACTCCACTTTAATTTAAGAATATCGCTTATTCTCAATGCCGAATTGACACCGAGGCATATCAGTGCATAGTTGCGGTAGTTCTGCTTCTGTTCAAGATAATACTTTCTAAATGCTTCTAATTCTTTTTCGTTTCTTATTGGCTGTGCTGTTCCCATATCAAATCCTCCATTTAATTCAAAAGGATGCAACATTTTAATATAAATTGTTGCGGATAAAGGTTAACAAGGAGGTTATATGTTAAAGCTTACGATTAAGCCCGGCGAGTTTATCGACATCGGGAAGGACATCAGAGTTGTGTATTCAGGCGGTTCGGAGGGCAATATACATTTGCTTATAGATGCACCGCGTGAACTCAACATAGTAAGAAGTAAGGTTCTTGCAAGAAATAAAGAGAAGGAAGGTAAAACAGCATCGCGCTTCATATCTCCTTATTATGCAGAGTCTAATCTTTCGCCAGACACACTTAACAAGATACGCCGTCTGATTAAAGAAGACAAGATGTCAAACAAAGATAATACGCAGAATTAGCATGGAAATTCTGCTTATTATACAGAGCCTTGCAGGTTGAGGATATGTCGTGCGACACATTTAATGTATGTTGGGAATATGCCATAGATATATTTGAGCTGTTGCAGAAATGTATCAAAGATATGTTGATGGCATATTAGAAATGTATTTTATATGTGATTATGAGTAGTTTAAAAATTTCTGATTTTTAAATTCATAAGTCAGATATGACATATCAAAACAATATATACAAGGCTTATATGGGAACGGATTCCCTAAGAAAAATATTATATTTACACGGAGGTACATACTATGGTAGTACAACACAATATGTCAGCAATGAACGCTAACAGAATGCTCAGCGGTGTTTCATCAGCTCAGTCAAAGTCAACAGAGAAGTTATCTTCAGGTTACAGAATCAACCGTGCAGCAGATGATGCAGCAGGACTTTCTATCTCAGAGAAGATGAGAGGACAGATCAGAGGTCTTAATCAGGCTTCAACTAATGCACAGGATGGTATCTCACTTATCCAGACAGCAGAAGGTGCTTTAAATGAATCACACTCAATCCTTCAGAGAATGAGAGAGCTTTCAGTACAGGCAGCTAACGGAACAGAGACAGATGACGATAGAGAAGCAGTACAGAACGAAATCGAGCAGCTTCAGAGCGAGCTTACAAGAATCTCTGATACAACAGAGTTCAATACTATGAAGTTACTTGATGGTTCACAGTCTGGAAGCAAGGTACAGGTATCTGTAAGTAAGAGCGCAGAGAGCAACCTTAAAACAGTTGATGCAACTGCACAGGTTAATAAAATGGGTGCAGCAGTTGCAGAAAATGATGGTGGTGATTCAAAGCTTTCAGTAACTGTATTAGATAAGAATGGTAACGCTACAACAACAGAGGTTACAGTAAGCTATGATAAAACAGCAGGAACATTCTCAGCAAACGGAAAAACTCTTAAAGCAGCAGGTACACCTAATACTAAGGCTTCTGCAACACAGGTTGGAGATGCATTAAAAGAAGCTTTAGAGGCTACTGACTTTGGAAAGAATTACGATATTACAAATGATGCAGGTACACTTTCATTCACAGCAAAGGAAAAAGGTTCTACGTCAGATGCTATACTTACATCTAATAATGGTGGTGCTACAACAGCTACAACTAAGACACAAAATACAGGAACTGATGAATACCAGCAGATTGCAGATGGTATTGGTGTTTATGATGGTAGCGGTAATATCGAAGATAAGATATTCACAGTTAATGGTGAAAAGTTCTTATATGTTACTGATCCAGCAAAGTTAGGTGATGATTATAAGGATGTTAATTATGTTAAAGTAACAGGTACTAATGCACAGAATGCTGATGGTTCAGATGCAAAAACTATGGCAGCCTTAATAAAGTCTAAGACAGGAATTGAAGCAGAAGCAGATAAAACTGCAAAAACAACTCTTAACTTAAAGCCATCATCAACAGCAACTGGTAAGGGTATTGAACTCCAGATTGGTGCTAACGAAGGTCAGACAATGAGCTTCACACTTGATGATATGAGCGCTGATGCACTTGGCGTAGGCAGCGGTAGCGTTAACTTAAGCACTCAGGAGAGCGCTAAGACAGCTACTACAACTATTGATGCAGCTATTAAGAAGGTATCTAAGGCAAGAGGTCAGATGGGTGCTGTTCAGAACAGACTTGAGCATACAATCAACAACCTTGATACAGCTTCTGAGAACCTTCAGACAGCAGAGTCACGTATCCGTGATACAGATATGGCTGAAGAAATGGTTAACTACAGCAAGAACAGCATCTTAGCTCAGGCTGGACAGTCTATGCTTGCACAGGCTAATCAGGCTAACCAGGGTGTTCTTACACTTCTTCAGTAATCTGCAAAGTATATAACATATTTACATATATAAATATTATGCTGCAAAGGAATTATATGAATTGTGAGGCAATACAATAAGTTTTGCGCAGCAGTTAAGAATAAAATACAAAATAAAAACCCTGGTTCGCACAATCCATGTGAGTGTGGGCTGGGGTTTTATTTTTATTGTTGTGGGGTGGAAGGGTGATTATAAGGTTGTTGGAATGGATAGGGACAAGTTCTATTTTTATTGTTATTTTGTGGAAGGATGATTATAAGGTTGTTGGAATGGATAGGGACAAGTTCTATTTTTATTGTTATTTT
>ERZ1034901.1201-NODE-1201-length-18438-cov-8.546701_pt1 | contig 18438 bp, 16 predicted proteins | sample MGYA00520628_ERZ1034901 | MGnify/ENA primary metagenome ERZ1034901 (study PRJEB33766, sample SAMN09781783) | gut metagenome | biome: gut microbiome | host: Homo sapiens | place: Madagascar | study: EMG produced TPA metagenomics assembly of the PRJNA485056 data... | reverse complement strand
ACTATTATCGTAAATATTTCTCATTGATAATTACCTCCACAACTTCCGATTTATCCGCCTTTTTATTTCCCGCCAGACAATTTAGCCCTTTCCGCGGCCTTCTTCACCATCTCCAGCTCCTCCATAAATATGCAGTTCGGTATTGCGCCCTGTGCAACGTCCCGGAGGGCCTCGTCCAAGTCAAACCACCGCACATAGTCTATCTCGGATTTCTGCACGGTAAAGTCCTCCGCCTCGCGGTCAAGCCAGAGGCAGAACACCTTGCTGACCTGGTTATCCTTAAACGGCTTGCCGTGAAATTCCGCCTCAAAATGGAACCGCCGCAGGCCGCACTCCTGCAAGTCGGCGGAGGTGGCGTCCACGCCCAGTTCCTCCTTCAGCTCCCGCAGGGCGGATTCCACAAACTCAGCACCCGCCGGGATGTGCCCGGCTGACGAAATATCATAGCACCCGGGGTAGGAATCCTTGGCGGCACAGCGCATCTGCAAAAGCACCTGTACGCGCCCCTGTTTTTTGCGCAGAATCCACACGTGGCTTGTGCGGTGGCGCAGTCCCTCGGCGTGGGCCTGCGTGCGCGGCACAGCGCGGCCGGTGAGCAGACCGTTCTCGTCCACAATATCCAGCATTTCGGGCATTGGTAAGCACTCCCTTACATATAAGTAGTACCCACGTTATACCACAAACCGCCCCGCCGCGCAATTTTTTCTTGCGCGGCGGCTGGCGCTGTTTCTGGGGCTGGGCATTGTGGCGCTGCTCATCAACTATTTTCTCCCGCGGGAGCGCGTTATAGCGCTGTATGACCGGGTGCGGGGGTTTAAAAATTCATAAATTTCCGGTATAATCAGGGTATACTTTTAACAAGGAGCTGCCTTATGTCCCAAATGACCAAACGCGCTCTGGTGCAATCCCTGAAGGAGCTGCTGACCGTGAAGCCGCTGGACAAAATCACCGTGACCGACCTGACCGAGCACTGCGGTGTGAACCGTATGACCTTCTACTACCATTTCAAGGACATCTATGATCTGGTGGAGTGGGCCTGCGTGGAGAGCGCCGCCCGCGCGCTGGCCGGGCAGAAAACCTATGACACATGGCAGCAGGGCTTTTTGCAGATACTGCAAGCCGTGCAGAAGGACAAGGTTTTCTTTACCAAGGTCTATCATTCCATCAGCCGCGAGCATCTGGAAAGCTACCTCTACAGCCTGACCTATGATCTGATGATTGGCGTGGTGGAGGAGAAGGCCGCCGGTATGACGGTTCGCCCCGAGGACAAGGAGTTCATTGCCAACTTTTACAAGTACGCCTTTGTGGGCCTGACGCTGGAATGGGTCCGCACCGGTATGAAGGACGACCCCGCCGACCTTGTGGAGCGCGTTTCGACCCTGATACACGGGGATATCACCAAGTCCCTGAATGCCTGCCGGATTGATAAAGAGTAGTGGTTTTATAGGCAGGATTGCCCGCGAACGGCATCCCGCCGCGCGCTTTCGGCGGGGTGGGGTCACCCCGCCCTACGTGCCTCTATGCCATTGACAGCTGTTTTCTTCACATTTTCTCCATAATCTATACAATCCCTCCCCTTTGATAAAATTCTTATCAAAGGGGATTTTTTGCTGATTGTAACCGTTGCCCCCGCCGGGTATACTAAGGCCATAGCAAACAACAAACGGCGCGGCAAACGCCAACGCCGTATCATCACAGGAGGTACACTATGTATTATTCCAGCGGTAACTATGAAGCCTTTGCCACCCCCAAAAAGCCCGAGGGTGTTGACAGCAAGTCTGCCTATATTGTCGGCTCCGGTCTGGCGGCGTTGTCCGCGGCCTGCTACTTGGTGCGCGATGCCCAAATGAAGGGCGAGCGCGTCCATGTTCTGGAAAAGGACCCCATCCCCGGCGGTGCCTGCGATGGCTACAAATATCAGGACATCGGCTATGTCATGCGCGGCGGCCGCGAGATGGACAACCACTTTGAATGTATGTGGGATCTGTTCCGTTCCATCCCCTCCATCGAGGACGAGAACCACACCGTGCTGGACGAGTATTACTGGCTGAATAAGGCCGACCCCAACTACAGCCTCTGCCGCGCCACCGTCAACCGCGGCGAGGATGCCCACACCGACGGCAAGTTCGGCCTGAGCGACAAGGCCGCCATGGAGATTATGAAGCTCTTCATGACGCCGGACGAGGGTCTGTATGACAAGAAAATCACCGATTTCTTTGATGATGAGGTGCTGAACTCCAACTTCTGGATGTACTGGCGCACGATGTTCGCCTTTGAAAACTGGCACAGTGCGCTGGAGATGAAGCGCTATCTGCAGCGCTACATCCACCACATCGGCGGTCTGCCCGACTTCACCGCCCTGCGCTTCACCCGCTACAACCAGTATGAGTCGATGGTCCTGCCCATGGTCAAGTATCTGGAGGGCTTCGGCGTCCAGTTCCACTACAACACCAAGGTCACCAACATCGCCTTTGACTGCGCCGGCGGCAAGAAGCAGGCCACCCGCATCGACGTGCTGCATGACGGCCAGGAGGAGAGCATCGACCTGACCGAGAATGACCTCGTCTTTATCACCAACGGCGGCTGTGTCGAGAACTCCACCCTCGGCAGCCAGAACACCCCCGCCCCCTACAAGCCCGAAATCAAGGAAGGCGGCGGCTGGGACCTGTGGCGCAAGATTGCCGCGCAGGACCCGAGCTTCGGCCATCCCGACAAGTTCTGCTATGACCCCGAGCTCTCCAACTGGATGAGCGCCACCATCACCACGCTGGATCAGCGCATCGTGCCCTATATTAAGAAAATCTGCAAGCGCGACCCATTCAGCGGCAGGGTTGTCACCGGCGGCATTGTCACGGTGCAGGATTCCGGCTGGCTGCTCAGCTGGACGCTGAACCGTCAGCAGCAGTTCCGTGACCAGCCCAAGGACCAGCTCTGCGTCTGGGTCTACGGCCTGTTCACCGACAAGCCCGGCGACTTCGTCAAGAAGCCGATGCGTGACTGCACCGGCAAGGAAATCTGCATGGAGTGGCTGTACCACATCGGCGTGCCTGAGGACCAGATTGAGGATATGGCCGCCAACAGCGCCAACACCGTGCCCTGCATGATGCCGTATATCGACGCCTTCTTTATGCCGCGCACCGCGGGTGACCGCCCCGACATCGTGCCCGAGGGCGCTGTGAACTTCGCCTTCCTGGGCCAGTTTGCCGAGACGAAGCGCGACACCATCTTCACAACCGAGTATTCCATCCGCACCGGCATGGAGGCCGTGTACACCCTGCTGAACGTTGACCGCGGCGTGCCCGAGGTCTGGGGCAGCGTGTATGACATCCGCTGCCTGCTTGATGCCACCGTCAAACTGCGCGACGGCCGCAAGATCACCGACATGGAGATGCCGCTGGTAGGCAAGCTCGCCATGAAGGAGGCCCTGAAGAAGATTGAGGGCACCGAGGTTGAGAAACTGCTGAAAGAGTATAATGTAATCTGATTTTTCCTCTCTGCACACAAAGCGGGAGCTGCCCGGAATGGACAGCTCCCGCTTTGTTGTGTTGTGTTTAGGGATACCGGGCAGTAAAGACAAGGCTGCCCCCTTTCGTTTTGTCGATTTGTGTTCCTTATACTGCGGAACCAACCTATATTACAAGTAAGCGCGCAAAAAAGCCCCGCAGGGCAAAAAGAATGACCCCGCGGGTAATTTACAAAATGTTCATAGGAATAACATAGTTTTTTAGCAGTTATCCGATACTATATAGGCACAGGGTTACGGAGCCGCAACCGTAACGCTGGAACATGATTCCTCCTCACACAAACCGATACCCTTAAAGCCCCCATCCGGAGCCGCAACCGGATGGGGGCAATTCTTTGTCTATTTTTTGCTATTTTCGCTTTTTGAACGCCGTGCCGAAGCCCACCACCCCGGCGCACATCGCCGCGGCCAGCGCTTCCAGCGGGAAGTCATCACCGGTCTGCGGCAGGGTGGGCGTTTTGGGTTTGGCCGGGCGTGCGGGCGGGTCATAGCGGTTCACAAACACAAGGCTGTCCGCCTTGGCCGTCTCGCCGTCCCGCACGGCCCAGAGCTCGGTGCGCAAGGTTCCGTCCGGGCGTGTTGTCACCCGCACCGTCACGGTGTAGGCGCGGGCATCGTAGCTTGTGTAGGGGGCGCTGCCCTTGGCCTGCGCCACGCGGTAGGTGTAGTCCCCCGGCTCGTCAAAGGACAGCCCCGTAAAATACGCCGTGCCGCCGTTTTTGATTTGCAGGCTGGTCTGCGCCGGGGCGGGGGCCGTGCCCTGCGGCGTAATGCCGACGGTGTACACCGCCGCGCTGCCTGCGCCGTCGGTGCGCACCGTAACCGGGACAGACGCCCCCGCCTGCGCCGCCGCTACCGGCAGCGCCAGCGCAAGGGCCAGTACCGCCACCGCCGCAGCCCGCCGGGCCATTGTGGCAAAACTCATTCACTCTCATCTCCTTCTTGCACCAGGCACAGCCGCCCCAGCACCCCCCCCCGGCCATTGTTTTCGGCCCCGGCGCAGGTGGACAGCGCCGCCAGCCTGTCCCCCGCCGCCGCGCCAATGTCCCGCCACTGCACCGCGTTCGCCGCCGCGTAGTCCAGCAGGGTCTGCACGCTGTCGGTATACTGCTCCGGCGTGTAAAGCACCGGGTCATAGGCGTCCGCCTCCAGGCAGGCAAACAGCTCCAGCGTATACGCCGCGCCGGGCACAACCACGTTGGCATCGGGGTGGGCGTCAAAGTAGGCGGCATCGGCAAATTTCGATACATCGCCGAACATTGCGCCGTTTTCCATATGGTGGCCATAGAAAATGCTGTAGGCATCGGTTAAATCAGGCGCGTTGCGGCTGTCGAGAAAGACTGCCCCGGACAGCGAGAACACACCGTAGACGTCCCGGTTGATGTAGTCCATATTCGTGGCGCCCTGCACAACGGGGTAGTCGATGTGGGTGCCATCCACCGTCAGCCAGCCGCGCACATCGGGGTTCACGGCCTGCAGCTCCGTTAAGGTCGGGGCGGCGGCGGAAAGGACGGCGGGCTTATAGCGCAGCAGCTCTGCGCCCGCAAACGCCCCGCGGCTGACGGCGGCCTCCTGCCAGAGGGCCAGCCCCGCAAAGGCCAGCAGCCCCAGCATCAGCACCGCTGCCAGCGCACTGACAACGGCACTGCCCGCCCTGGCCAGCCGGGCCGCAAGGCTCACCGGTCAGTGTGGCGGCGCTTGCGGAAGAACACGGCCCCGCTGCCCGCGGCCAGCGCCAGCATGGCACCGTAGGGTGCGGCGTCCAGCAGCAGGCCGGTGGGTGTGGCGGCATTGCGGGTGTTGGTCACGGTCAGGGCAGTGTCGGCGGCGGGCATTATCTGCTGGTCAAGGGCCTTTCCCTCGCCCAGCGATGCACCGGCGGCGTCCGTCCATGCGGTGGTGTAGTTGGCGGCATCGGTGCCGCTCTCGGTGATGGTATAGGTTGTGCCCGCGGGCAGACCGGTGACCTCAATCACCTCGCCGCCCTTGATGGTCTCGGTAATGTCGGCCTTGCCGTCCACAAATTTCAGCACCGCGCTGTTTGCCAGCGTTTCGCCCGCCTTGCCGGTTTTGACCGTGACTGAGGCCATATGCGCGGTCTCGTCCGGGTCATCAAAGTGGAGGGTGAAGGCGAACTCGTCCCCATAGTCGGCAAAGTTGCCCGCCAGCTGCTTGGTCACGGTCAGGCCGTAGGTGGTGTAGACGTTCTCAATCTCGTCCACCTTATCGCCGCCCGCCTGCGGGGCCAGCACGGCATAGTCAATCTTCAGCTCGGTGTTCTCGGGGTCGGAGGGGTTGGCGTTGACCACCCGCACCTTGAGCAGATAGACCGGCGCGGTGGACAGACCCGTAATGCCGTGTTCCTGCTCGGTCAGGCGGTAGTAGTATACGCCCGGCGTGGTGAATTTAGTCAGGTCAAAGTCCACGGTAACGTCACTGTCCGCGTTGGCAACGCCGGTATCGTCCACCGTAAAGGCCGCCGTGACCGTGCCGGTTTTAATCTGGTCAGCCGTGCCCAGCTGGGCGCCGTCCTCCGGCGTTGGCGGCAAGTCACCCTGCTGCGCGGGGCTGACGGCAAAGGCAATGCTGCCCTGTATGCCGCCCGCGCCGGGGGCATTTTCCAGGCTGATGCCCTTTTTAAAGGTAATGCCGGCATCGGTGACCGGCAGCACGGCGGGCTCGACCTCTGCGGCGAGGGCCGTGGCGGACACAGCGCCGGTGAGCAGCGCAGCGGTAAGTACAGCAGAAAGTCTGATTGCGTTCATAAGGGTGGCTCCTCTCAGATGTGTGGGTAAAATCGTCCATGGGTATCGTGTCAAATGCCGTTTCTCCGCATAATCGCGATGACCCGGCCCTGTATCTCCCCGGTTTGCACCGGGCCGAACCACCGGCTGTCGCGGGCACCGGCGCGGGCATCGCAGAGGATGAAATATTCCCCCTCCGCCAGCGTCAGCGGGTAGGCAGGGCCGTCCTCATAGGGCGGGGTCGGCTCGTAGATATCGGACTCGGCCACAACACTGCCGTTGATGACAAGACTGTTTGCCGCCGTCACCTCCACGGTGTCACCGCCGCGTGCGGCCACACGGCCGGTGTACCGCCGCCCATCCTTGTCGAGCACGACAACCTCCCCGGCTGTATAGCCGCGTGGGAGCCGGTAAAAGAGCAGCAGGTCCCCCGGCTTGATGTGGGGGTGCATGGTATCGTCCGGCTGCAGCGCCAGCCCGAACACCACACCGAACAGCAGCACCAGCAGCACGGCCAGCGCCCCGGCGCGGAACAGAAACTCGCGGATATCCGCCAGCGCGGCGCGGCGGCTTGTCTCGGTCACGGCGTACGCCTCCTTCTGCGGCAGATCAGCGCCAGGCAGGCCAGCGCGGCCAGCACCAGCCAGCCGGGCACACGGTCAACGTGCAGGCCGGTGGGCGGCACGCCATCCTTGTTGTTGACTACGGTCAGCGCGGTATTTTCAGCGCCCATCGTGCCCGCATAGCTTGTGCCAAGGGTCACCGCATTGCCGTCATCAATGCTTGTCTCATAATCCGCCAGCGCTGCTTCCGTTACCGCCACGCGCTGGCCGGGCCGCAGGCGACCGATGGTCACACTGCCCCGGTGGGGTATTGTAAAGCCCTCGGCTGTCAGCGCCGCGCCGCCGGAGACGGTCACACTTTCACTTGCCTGCGTCACAGGCACATCGTCCACCGTGGCCGTAAAGGCAAAGCCGCGGCGGGTATCGCCCATGCCGCCGGTCACTCGCTTGGTCACGGTCAGCGTCAGGAAGGGTGCATAGGTGTTGGTAATAACGGCCTCGCCCACGCCGCCGGACGGCACCTGTACCGCGGCAGAGGCTTCTGCGGTGGTGCAGTAGTAGCTTTCCAGATCCGGGTGGGCAGTTTCGGTCACGGTGTAGCGGCCCACCGGCACGCCGCTTACGGTCACGCTCTGCACGCCGGGCATGGCAATCTCCAGCACGCCCGGGGCAGTCAGCTCCCGCGTCTCGACCGTGCCGTTGTCATAGGTCAGCGTGTAGCGGCCCACCGGCAGGCTGTCCACCGCAAAGACGTTCGTCACGGCATTGGCCTCGGTGCGTAGGGTTTCATCGGTCACCGCCTTTGTAATGCGCAGGCTGCCGGTCTGGCGGGCGTAGGTATTTTCAAAGGCTGCCACGGTTTCCGCCGTGGTGTTCAGCGTAAGGTCGGCCAGCTGCGGCGTGCTGCCCGCTGTCTGCCAGTCCTCGCCGTTCAGGGCGGTGTGGCTGCCCAGATAGAGCAGCCCCGCCGGGGCGGCGTGGGCGGTTTCGGTCACGGTGTAGCGCTCGGTGCGGCCGGTGCTGTCGGAGAGGGGCAGATGCAGCACAAGGGTGCGCTCGGCATCGGTGCCGCCCTGCGCCATGGCGTCACCGCGCACGGTGGCCACGGCTGTGCCCGCGCCGTTGGTCACGGTGAACTCCACCAGCGGCCAGATGGCGGCACGCTCGGCGTCCGTCAGGGTGCCGTCCAGCTGTTTGGTCAGCCGCAGGGCGGCTTCATCGGGCTGCAGCGGGGCGGGCTGGGTGCTGAACCAGACATCGTCCAGCAGGTTGCCCTCGCACTTATCGCCGCCCGCCGTGGACACCGCCAGAAAGAAGAACCGGCTGACATACTGCCCCGCGGGCACGGTGTAGGTGCCGCCATGGACAGCCCACGCGGTGTTGCCGTCGGTCAGGATGCCGTTGCCGCTGCCCTCCTTGACGATGTACTCGCTGATGGTGTGGCTTTCGCCGTCCACCGTCACGGTTCTGTTCAGCGCCGCGGCCACATTGCCGCCTGCGCAGCCGGAAAGCTCCTGCGTAATGGCATCCGCCATCGCAACAGGCGCAATCAGCAGCACCATGCTGTCCGCCCCGGTGCGGCCCCGGTGGGACAGCGACCAGTAGAGCGTGGCACCCGGCACAGTCAGCACATCCTGATACAAAGCGCCGTAGGCCTCGCAGTTCAGCTCGGCAAACTGGTTGCCGCCGTGGGCGCTTTCGGCATGGTAGCAGACCGTGGGGTCATTGGCATCGGTGCTCTGCCAGCCGTTGATGGTATCGGTGTAGGCCCGGCGCGTGCCATCCACAACTTCAATGTAGCGGCCATTGACCTTGGTGTTCCAGTGGGGTGCCGTGCCGGTGGTGCGCCAGACAATGCCCGCATCGGTGGCGGCGTCCGGCGTCTGGATGAAGTGGGAGCGCTTCTGCGCGTTGGGGTAGCTGAGCAGGCCGCTGTTGCCTGCCACGGCGGGTGTTTCAAAGCCGCCGTTCTGCAGCTGGATGTAATAGGGCACCTGTGCGGCGGCGGAGGTCAGCGCAGTATCGCCGGTGACCTCGACCCGGTACCACAGGCGCTCGGTGTCGCCGGGCTTGGCCGCCAGCGAGTCCAGCGCGGCGTTGAGCCGCTGCTCACTGCCGGGGGTAATGTTCCACCCATTGCCCGAGCACTGCTGCGGCGTGACCGCCTCCCAGCTCTGGCCGTCCCGGCTGCGGTACCATGTGTAGGTCAGGCCGGGCTGACGCGCATCACTGCCGTTGACCACGGCGGTAAAGCAGCCATCGGCGCTGATGGTGTCGCGCAGCTCCACGCTTTCCACGGTGACAGACGCGGCGGGCGCAGCCTGCAGCGCAGGCGCGTGGTCCGGGGCGGCGGTCTCCGGGGTTTCTGTCGGCGCAGGGGCCTGCGTCGGGGTCGGTTCTGTCGGCTCCGGGGACGCCACAGGCTCCGGCGGCAGGGTTGCCGCGGGGGTCTGCTCCGGGGCTTCTTCTGCTATTTCGGGTGGCAATTCGGGCGGGGTTTCGGTCGGCGCGGCGGTCGGCTCCGCAGGTGCAGCCGTGGGCTCTGTGGTCGGCTCCGGTGTGGCTTCCTCCGCCGGGGCCGCGGTGGGCTGCGGCTCAGCCGTCGGCAACGGGACGGGTTCCGGCGCAGGGGTCTGCGCGGCGGGCTCGTCCACCGCCGGGGCGGGTATTGCTTCCCCAGACGGCGCGGGCGGGTCGGGGTCTGCCGGTTCCACCGCGGCGGGCGGTTCGGTCAGTGCGGGCGGCTCGTCCGCAAAGACCGCGCTGGCCATGCTTGTCGCCATACAGCAGGCCAGCAGCACAGCCAACAGACGTTTTTTCATAGGCTGTTTCCTCCTCTCAGGTTGTCCGTTCCCGGGCTCGCTTCGGAGTATACCGCCCCGCCCCCCGCAGAAACCGTCGAGGGCTGCTTTTGGCCAAAAGGTTACACGAAGAAGCAGGACAAGCCATAAAATGGCGGTGCCGCAAGGCCGGTGGGATTCCTGCCCCGCAAATGCCGTTTGCGGGTACCATTACGGAACAATCACCCCCACGCCTTCTTCACACCCTCCGCCTCGGCGGCGGACAGGCCGGGAGCATCGGCGTTGTCAAACAGGCTACCGTACCGGTAAAGCGCTGCGCCCTGCACGCCCGCACGGTCCAGCGCCGCCAGCTGGTCGGCCAGCGCGTGGCCGGTGTACCACTCCGTCCCGGTGTCGGAGCCGTCCCCCGCGCCGATGCGATACGCCCCCAGCCCCGCATACAGCCGCACCCCCGCCGCACGCGGCAGGGTCGCCCACGCGGTGGCCAGCTTGGCAAGGCTCTGCGTGTCATCGCCGTTTTTTACATATTCCAGCCCCCAATACAGCTGGGGCAGCAGATAGTCCACCGTGCCCTGCCGCAGCCAGCGGGCCGCATCACCGTACTGCAGGGCGTAGCTCTGCTCCGGGTTGCCCGCCGGGGCCGCGCCAAACCGCACGCCGTACCGCCGGGTGACCGCGTGGCAGCGCTCCATCAGGGCGTTCACGTTCTCCCGCCGCCAGTCCGCTTGCGTCAGCGCCGAGCCGCTGGCCGCGTAATCCGCCGCGTCAAACGCCAGGTCGGTGGTGGGGTAAAAGTAATCGTCAAAATGGATGCCGTCAATCGCGTACCCCGCGCAGAGCTCCTCCACGCTGTCGGCAATATACTGCCGCACCGCGGCGCTGGCCGGGTCCAGATACGCGCCCGTGTCCGTGTATTTCACCCACTCCGGGTGCAGCCGGGCCGGGCTTGCGTCACACAGCGCCGGCGCACCCCCGGCCTGCAGGCGGTAGGGGTTGATCCACGCTTCCAGCTCGAGCCCGCGCTCATGTGCCGCCGCCACCAGCAGCGCCAGCGGGTCAAAGCCGGGGTTCTGCCCCTGCACGCCGGTGCAGATGTGGCTGAACGGAAAGTACGCGCTGGGGTAAAGCGCATCCCCGAAGGGCCGCACCTGTGCCAGCACCACGGTGGCCCCAAGGGCGTGGATGTTGTCCATCATACTGTCAATATCGGCGCGGAACGCCTGCCCGGACGTAAAATCCACCCGCTGCCATTCCAGATAGCTGACCCACACCGCACGGTATGGCACCGCCGCGGGTGCCGCCGTGGCGGTGGGCACGGCGGTAGGTGCCGGGTCGGCCTGCCGCTGCCGGGGCAGGGCCAGCAGCGGGGCCAGCAGAAAAACCGCAAGGATAAAAAGGCAATAGCTCAATCGGCGCATAAGGGCTCCCTCCCGGTACAGGCTATGCCGCAGGGCCGGGCTTTAGCACAGAATCTGCTTTTAAAACACATCTTGACGAAATTAAATTGACATTTTCTTCCAAGCGGTGCTATAATGTTCTAATATATAACACATCAAAGGCGGAGCAGCTATGACCAGAGAACAGGTCGAACAGGAAATGGCCCAATACCGCACAATTTTTACCGTTGTGCGGCTGTTGGAGGCAAAGCAGGTGGGCGGCAGCAGTGACGTCCACGAATACTGCAAGTGCTATGCCTATTGGGAGAAGGACGCCTCCTGCAAGAACTGCATTTCCCGGCAGGTTCTGGAGGATCACCGCCAGCGCACCAAGCTGGAATATATGGGCCGGGAGGTCTTTCAGGTCACGGCGGTCTACCGCGAGGTGGACGGCCGCCCCTGCGTGATGGAGCTGATTCAGCAGCTGGACAGCGAGACCCTCATCGACCCCGAGAACGGCGACCGCCTGATAGACAGCATCGCCGGCTACCACGTCAAGCTCTACCACGATTCCCTGACCGACGGCTACAACCGCCGCTATTTTGAGGACGTGCTGAAAAACAAAACCGAGCCCGCCGGTGTGGCGATGCTCGATCTGGACGATTTCAAGCTGTACAACGATACCTACGGCCACCGTGCGGGCGATATGGCCCTGCGCACCGCCGTGGATGTGGTGCACGGCTGCATCCGCAAGAGTGACTACATTGTACGATACGGCGGCGACGAGTTTCTGCTGGTGCTGCCGGGCATTAAGGGCGCAGCCTTTCAGGCCAAGCTGGAGCGCATCTGCCACCAGCTGCACGCCGCCACCGTGCCGGGCTACAGCCGTTTGCATCTTTCGAGCAGCATCGGCGGCGTGATGACCCGCCCCGGCGAGACGATGGAACAGGCTGTGGCCCGCGCCGACCGGCTGATGTACCAGGCCAAAAACCGCAAAAATATGGTGGTGACCGAGGCCACCGCCGCCACAAACGCTTCCACTGCCGCCGGGCGGGAGAGCCAAACCCGGCAGAACATCCTGATTGTCGATGACTCCGAGATGAACCGCGCCATTCTGGCCGAGATTCTGGGCAGTGACTACAATATTATCGAGGCCGCCAACGGCCGCGAGTGTCTGGCCATGCTGGACCAGTACGATACCGGCATTGCACTGATTCTGCTGGACATTGTCATGCCGGTCATGGACGGCTTTGAAGTGCTGAACGTCATGAACCGCAACCACTGGATCGAGGATATCCCGGTCATTATGATTTCCAGCGAGGACTCCGACACAATTGTCCGCCGCGCCTATGAGCTGGGTGTCTCGGACTATGTCAGCCGCCCCTTTGACGCGGGCGTGGTCTACCGGCGTGTTTTCAACACCATCAAGCTCTACGCCAAGCAGCGGCGGCTCATCTCGCTGGTGACCAGTCAGACGCGGGAAAAAGAGAAGAACGTCCAGATGATGGTCTCGATTCTGAGCGAGATTGTGGAGTTCCGCAACGGCGAAAGCGGCGCCCACGTGCAGCACATCGGCACGCTGACCCAGCGCCTGCTCGAGCGCCTGACCCAGAAAACTGACAAGTACGACCTGCCGCCCGAGAAGCAGGAGCTGATTGTGCTGGCCTCGGCGCTGCATGACATCGGCAAGGTTGCGATTGATGACAAAATCCTGAACAAGCCCGGCCGACTGACACAGGAGGAGTTCAACCAGATGAAGAAGCATACCACCATCGGCGCAAGTATGCTGGACAATCTGGGCAGCTACCGCAACGAGGAGCTGGTGCGCACCGCCTACGAAATCTGCCGCTGGCACCACGAGCGCTGGGACGGCCGCGGCTACCCCGATGGGCTGGCCGGGGACCGCATCCCGATTTCGGCGCAGGTGGTCTCGATGGCGGACGTCTACGATGCGCTGGTGAGCAAGCGCATCTACAAGGCGGCCTACCCGCCGGACACCGCGGTGCAGATGATTCTGCACGGCGACTGCGGCCAGTTCAACCCCCTGCTGCTTGAATGTCTTTTGGAGATACAGGACGTGCTGAAGGCCGAAATCGTGGAGGCCGCAGAGAATAACTGATTGCCCCGGCGCAGAGCGTGTGTATAGGCTCTGCGCCGGTTTTTTATCGGCAGTTGCCGGGCAGCAGAGCCCCGCTCCCTACGGCCATACCACATTTCAAACGGCATTTTCGGCAGAACCGGTCGAACTCTGTTGAAACCATTCCTCTGGTGTGGTATAATAAGATACTTAACTATACAGCTTTACGCAGTGTCCGCCCCTGCGGAGCCTGCCGAATAATAAAGATTGAGAGGAAACCGGATTTGCACGTAACATCAAAGCGCGAAAAGCTGCAATACGCCTATGTATTTATAACTGATTTACTGACACTGACCGTCAGTATTGTGCTGGCATGGCTTATCACCGATGGCCTGCTGAACGTCATCGTCCCCTACGAGCCGCGGGACTGGATGCAAACCATCAGTCTTGTGTTTTTGTCCTTCGTGGCCACCTTCTTCTGCTTCGATCAGGACGAAAATATTGCCACCCGCAGCCTTGGCAGGGAATTTCGCCTGTCCGTCAAGTTCAACATCCTGCTTGGGCTGATCTACTCGGCCTTTATGCTGCTGACCAAGGCCACGATGCTGGACTCCCGCTATTTTGCCGTCATGGTGCCCGCCGTGAATATGCTGCTGCTGCCGCTGGCCCACACCGCGCTGAAAAAGCTGCTGCTACATTTTCAGCGCAGCTGGGGCATGGAAAGCCTCGTCGGCATTGTCACCACCGGTGACCGGGCCGAGCAGCTGATTGCCGAAATCAGCCGCGACTGGTCCCGCCGCATTGTCGGCATTGCCCTGCTGGAGGGCACACCCGAGGTTGTGGGCAGCCAGCTTTACGGCGTGGATGTAAAGGCCACCTTCACCGATTTTATGGACTGGATCCGGCGCGAGGCGCTGGACGAGGTCTATGTGGACGTTCCGATGGACAGCAGCGAGAGCTTCATCCCCTATCTGGAGGAGATGGAGTCGATGGGCCTGACCGTGCATTTTCACCTGCCGCTGCTCGACCGCATCGAGGAAGCCTGCTGCGACGAGACGAGCGCCGCCCGGATGAGCCGCAGTCTGGGCCGCAGTGCCGGAGGCAACATTGTCACGATGGGCACGGTGGAGCTGAAGCTCCATGACCAGCTTGCCAAGCGCTGCATGGACATTGTGGGCGCACTGGTGGGCTGCATCATCAGCATCCCCATCATTGCCATTGTGGCCATTCCGCTGAAGCTCGAAAGCCCGGGCCCGCTGTTCTTCAAGCAGAAGCGCGTGGGGCGCAACGGCCGTTACTTCTATATCCACAAGCTGCGCAGTATGTATATTGACGCTGAGGAGCGCAAGAAGGAGCTGATGGCCCAGAACGAGATGAACGGCCTGATGTTCAAGATGGAGGATGACCCCCGCGTGACCAAGGTGGGCAAGTTCATCCGCAAGACCAGCATTGATGAGCTGCCGCAGTTCTTTGACGTGCTGCGCGGCGATATGAGCCTTGTGGGTACCCGCCCGCCGACAGTGGACGAGTACAAGCAGTACGAGAGCCACCACAAGCGCCGCCTGTCCATGAAGCCGGGCATCACTGGCCTATGGCAGGTCAGCGGCCGCAGCAATATCGAGGATTTTGAGGAAGTTGTCAAGCTGGATGTGACCTACATTGACAACTGGTCCCTCTGGAATGATGTCAAGATTCTGTTCAAGACCGTCTACGTGGTATTTGCCGGCCGCGGCGCGAAGTAACCGTACCACAGTGCCAGCGCGTATCCGCCTTGCATCGGCCCGCGGGGTTTCCCGCAAGCGGCATTTCCCGGGGAGTTTCCCCTCATCCGGCCCTGACGGGCCAGCCTCCCGCAAGGCTGCCTTTTCCGGGCAGCCACAAAACCAAATCAAAAACGCCAAAACGGGGTCTGCATTGTGCAGGCCCCGTTTTGGTTGGTATAGGAAAATAAGAGAATGGCTTTGTATTCCCGCGTTACACGATTTTGCGGGATTTGTGGACGCCGGTCTTTAAGAACTCCACCCACTCCGCAATGTTCACGGCGTGGTCGCCCAGGCGCTCCAGATACTTGTCAATCATAAACAAATCCAGCGCAGTGCCGGCGTCATCCGGGTGGGCGGCAATGTAGACGGCAATTTCCTTGGAAATACGGCTGAACATAGCATCGCACTCATCATCGCGGGCGATGACCTGCGCAGCGGTGGACAGATCCACCTGCACATAGGCGGCAATGGCGTCCTTGACCATACGCAGGGCAATGTCACCCATCACATACAAATCATCCAGCACGCCCACCGTGTGCGCACCGTCCGGGTGCAGATGCAGGGTGATTTCAGCAATATCGCTGGCCTGGTCGGCAATGCGCTCAATGTCGGTGACCATCTTCAGCGCGGTGGACACCTTGCGCAAATCGCCTGCCACAGGCTGCTGGCGCAGAAAAAGCGTCAGGCAGCGGTGCTCAATCTCATGCTCGGCGGAATCTATCTCGCTGTCCCGGGCAATCACGCTGCGGGCCAGCTCCACATCGCCGGTGCGCAGTGCGGTCATAGCGCTTTCAATCGCGCCACCCGCCGCGTGGCCCATCCGGGCCAGCATGGTGTCCAGCTGCATCAGCTCGGCATCGTACAGCTTGCGTACACTTGTACCCATTTTGTCCCCCTCCTTATCAACCGAAGCGGCCCGAGATGTAATCCTCGGTGCGCTTGTCCACCGGCGTGGCAAAGACGCGCTCGGTGGGGCCCATCTCGACCAGCTCACCCAGCAGGAAGAACGCCGTTTTATCGCTGATACGCGCAGCCTGCTGCATATTGTGGGTGACCATAACGATGGTGTAGTTTTCCTTCAGCTCGGTGGCCAGCTCCTCCACCTTGGAGGTGGAAATGGGGTCCAGTGCGCTGGTGGGCTCGTCCATCAGCAGCACCTCGGGCTCCACAGCCAGTGCGCGGGCAATGCACAGGCGCTGTTGCTGGCCACCGGACATTCCCAGCGCGCTCTTGTTCAGGCGGTCCTTGACCTCGTCCCAGATAGCCGCGCCGCGCAGGGATTTCTCCACAATTTCATCCAGCTGCGCCTTGTTGCGGATGCCGTGGGTGCGGGGGCCGTAGGCGATATTGTCATAGATGGACATCGGGAAGGGGTTGGGCTTCTGGAACACCATGCCGACCCTCTTGCGCAGGACGTTGACGTCCATCCTGTCCTTGTAGATGTCCACGCCGTCCAGCCGGATATCGCCGGAGATGCGGCAGCCCTCGACCAAATCATTCATCCGGTTCAGGCTTTTCAGAAAGGTGGATTTACCGCAGCCGGAGGGGCCGATGAAGGCGGTGATTTCCTTTTCCGGGATATTGATGTTGACATTTTTCAGCGCATGGAAGCTGCCGTAATACAGGTCCATGCCCTTGACCTCAAATTTGTTCATAAAATGACCTCGTTCTTCTTTGATGCTGCACGTCGGACGCGGGCGGCGCAAAGGCGTCCCCCTCGGGGGAAGGCTTTCTTACTTCTTCGTCAGCTTCTTGGCTACCAGCCCGGACAGGGCGTTGATGGCCAGCACCAGCACCAGCAGGACCACGGCGGTACCGTAGGTCTGGCCGATGTAAAGCCCCTCGTTCGAGAGTAGGTACATATGCACGGCCAGCGTGCGGGCGGAGCTGAACACACTGCCTGCAATCTTCGGCACCGAGCTTGCGGTGTAAATCAGCGCGGCGGTCTCGCCCACGATGCGGCCCGTGGCCAGAATGACGCCGGACAGAATACCGGGCATGGCCGATGGCAGCACAATCGTGAACACCGTGCGCAGCTTGCCTGCACCCAGACCAAAGCTGCCCTCGCGGTAGGAGTCCGGCACGGCAATCAGCGCTTCCTCGGTGGTGCGCATAATGACCGGCAGCACCATAATCGCCAGCGTGAACGCACCGGCAATCAGGCTATAGCCCCAGTGCAGCTGCTGCACAAAGAACAGCATACCAAACAGGCCGTAGACGATGGACGGAATGCCCTGCAAAGTCTCGGTGGTGACACGCACAACCTTGACCAGCTTGCTGCCGCGGTGGGCATACTCCACCAGCCAGATGGCCGCAAAGATGCCCAGCGGCGTGGCAATCAACAGTGCAAACCCGGTCATAAGCACCGTGTTGATGAGCGCAGGCGTCAAGGACACGTTGTCGGAGTTATACTCCCACGCGAACAGCTCGGGCTTCAGGTTGGGGATGCCCATAACCAGAATGTAGCCGATGAGGAAAACCAGCACGGCGGCGGTCAGCAGGGCCGCCAGACGCACAAGCCAGCGCAGGGCGGCTGCCTGCACCCGGGCGGCGCGGCGGTTCTGCCCGCCGTGCGGCATAATGGCATGGGGTGCGGCTTGGGTCATGGACGCAGTATCCTTTGTTGCGGCAATCTCAGGCATGGTCGCTGCCTCCTTTCACCAGACTGAAGCAGAGGTTGATGAGCAGGATAAAGACGAAGAGCACCACACCGGTGGCAATCAGCGCTTCACGGTGGAGGTCTGCGGCATAGCCCATCTCGATGACGATGTTGGAGGTCATCGTGCGCAGGCCCTGGAACAGCCCCTTGGGCATCCACGTCTGGTTGCCGGCCACCATAACCACGGCCATTGTCTCGCCGATAGCGCGGCCGATGCCGAGAACCACCGCCGACATCACGCCGGACTTGGCGGCCGGCAGCACCGAGAGGAACACGCTGCGCTCATGGGTTGCACCCAGTGCCAGGCTGCCCTCGTAGTAGCTGTCCGGCACGGCGTCCAGGCTTGTCTTGCTGACCGTGATGATGGTGGGCAGAATCATAATGCCCAGCAGCACCGCGGCGGTGAAAAGGCTCATACCCTTGCCGCTTTTGACGCCCAGCACGTCCTTGAAGAAGGGCGTCCTGACCATGGCCTGCACGGCAGGCACCAGCACGATCATACCGAAGAAGCCGTACACAACCGAGGGGATACCCGCCAGCAGCTGCACCGCCGGGAGCATAATACGGTTGATGCGGGGCGAGGCGAACTTGGACATATAGATGGCCGTCATCACACCGATGGGCACGCCCACGATAATGGCACCCGCCGTGACGTAGATGCTGCCCAGAATCATCGGCAGGATGCCGAATATGTCATTGCCGGGCTTCCATGTGGTGCCCAGCAGGAATTTCAGCGGCCCGATTTTGAACAGCGTCGGTACACCGTTTGCAAACAGGAAGATACAGATGAGCGCCACCGCCAGAATTGACACACAGGCGCACAGCGTGAACACAACCTGCATCACGCCCTCTTTCAGCTTGGAGGTCATTTTTCCTATACTCCTTTAAATCAATGGGAATCGCACGGTAGGGGCGGGGCTCTGCTCCGCCCG
>ERZ1034901.1195-NODE-1195-length-18448-cov-276.040939_pt1 | contig 18448 bp, 22 predicted proteins | sample MGYA00520628_ERZ1034901 | MGnify/ENA primary metagenome ERZ1034901 (study PRJEB33766, sample SAMN09781783) | gut metagenome | biome: gut microbiome | host: Homo sapiens | place: Madagascar | study: EMG produced TPA metagenomics assembly of the PRJNA485056 data... | reverse complement strand
TAGGTTCGTATAGGTGCGTATAGGTTCGTATAGGTTCGTATAGGTTCGTATAGGTGCGTATAGGTGCGTATCATTATATTATAATAAGGTGTATCTTTGAATAGCAAGTGTTATGTTTGAATCTTTTTGGAGATGCTTCTTTGAATGATGCGCCATTAGATATCCACAATTTGCGGAAACCCCGTTTCCTCGCTTCCAACGGGTTATTTTCTGTTTGGCTTGTAGTTTATAGTCCGAGCAAAGAAAACCCCTTAGGCGTGAAATCCTAGGTAAATAACTAGATGCACATAAAGAAACGAAGGTAATAAGATTTAATAGTACTATTAGCGAATAATAGCTTATATATTAAAAATTATTAATGAACTAATAATATCTATTAATTTTCTTGGTGGTTTTAATAATTCGCCGTATATTTGCACCCGAAAAGTTATTAATTAATTATTAAAAAGTATAACAAGAATGGTAAAAGAAGCACTAACTTTACACGAAGCCGCCGAGTTTCTTGGCTGGAAGGAGCAAAGTTTAAGAAATGCGATGTGTAGAAAGGTGATACCTTACTACAAATCAAAAACAGGGCGCACGTATTTCAATCGTGACGAACTGAAAGAATTTGTGTTTGCGGTACGTGTTCCTACACTCGCAGAAGAACAGAGCAAGGCAGAGGTGCGAAGCCTTCAGTAATTCGCACAAGTAGATAATTTTTGTTTAACGTAAAAAAGGAGATTACAGAATGAGCAAAGAAGAGTTTTCAAAGTTGATGCCAACGCCACACAGAAGATACGAACGTATGGACAATATTTCGTGCCCTTATCTGACACAACACAAAGTGGAACATACGGTAGTGGTAAATCCTTCAGATGAATATTTGTGTATTGATGGAAATTTAGTTTCAATACTCGCACAACTGACAGGAGAACAGCTAAAAAGCATTTTCCAAGCCTTGAATAAATGTGGAATGCTTGATATAGGCACAGAAGCCGAGAACGCTAAAGACCCAATGGTTGAGGCTATGTTGAATGTTATAGACAATAAAGGAATACAAAAGGGTCGATATATTATAGATTACGTAGGACAACATATATAAAAGCATTTGCGTATGAAAATATCTGAAATGAAATATATAAAGCCGTTTGAGGAATTCGACAAAGACGGCAACCGACAGGGCTTGGTTGTAACAAGTCGTTTTGCGTATTTTATGCGCATTATGACACCGAAGCAGTTAAGAACCGTTTCACGAGCTTGCTTCCTTTTTATGAAAGGAGAAGATATACCAGAAATGCCACAACTTGAAAGTTTCGTGTTTCTTGATATTCTTATGGATAGCGGTTACGTGGAATTAGATAAAATTTGAGCCTATGGCAAAGAAAGAAAAAAATATCGAAGATTTTCCTTTGGAACTCGAAAAAGAGTACTATAATATGCTGGAGCAAATGGAAGATGTTCCATTTGCAAAACTTATGAGGGCTTGGTGGGAGTTTTTCAGAGGTAATGAATACGAGAAATATTTATCACCCGACAATCAATTTCAATTTGAATATTTGACTTTCAGAACAAATAAGCGAAGAAATGAACGTTATGAGAAAGTTAAGAAACAAAGCGATGATGGGAAAAAAGCCATAATGCTTAGGTGGGAGAATGAAAAAAAGAAGAAGCAGAAGAAGCAGACCGAAGAGGGTGCAATTTTTGCCGATGCTGAGAACGTAGAAAAATATCCGTTTGAGGATTTTTATGAAGCCTTTGGCAACAAGAAAAAGCCAAAAGAAGCAAGAAAAGCGTGGAGCAAACTCAAAGAAGAGGAGAAAGCACTTGCGATGGAAAAGGTTTCGCAATATGTCTCATATATACGATATAGAGCAAAGAAAGAAAATTGGGCAACCAAAACGGAATATCAAATGCTCCCTTCTTCTTATCTTAACGGAAAGTGTTGGGAAGGTGAATATGAAACACCAAGTATTGACAATCAAAACGCAAGCAATTATGGAAGTAACAACAGGCAACAAGACGGAAGAACTCAGCAGCAAATCAATATTGAGCGGAATGCGCAAGCAGTCGCAAGAATGTTTAGCGAAATCCAGCCAATGCAATCAGACGGGGGCGATAATTAAACGCTCCCAATACTCAGCACAACAGGAGGCAAACGTTAAAGCCTTCTTGAAGTACTATCCGAATGGTGGTGCGCTGATGGCGAACTTTACTATCTCAAAGTGGCACGATGCAACGTTGAGAGAGAGCACTTTGGTGAATGCTCCGTGTATTACCTTGTCGCAAGTTGATGAGGTGTACCAACAGAAGGGACTTTGCCGTACAATCGTAGGAATGAACTTTTCGGCACTATTTCAAATGGGTGGTGCAAAGGGAAATTTCAATGATGTATTGTTTTATGCTGCCGTGGATAGATTTATTGCAAAGCACGGCACACAATGCACAATGTACGACCTTATTTTGTATTGTGATGCCTACAGAGATACCTACAAGGATAAGTTTACGAGCAACGAAGATATTTCCGATTACTCGAAGCAGTTTCCTTTATATCTCAAACACAAGGCGGTGGTGCAAGAAAGCAACAAGCCGAAGCAGGAAGAGCCTCAGCAGAAGAAGGGAGAAAAGAAGTTGGTGGGTATCGAAGCACTTGAGGCTTATCTCATTACAGCCGCAAAGCGAGGCGATAACCTTCTCCAAGGTGGTTTGGTTTCGTTTGGAATCGTATCAAGAGAGCACGCAAGCGAGGTGATGAAGAAATACGCTCCCGAACCTTTCTAAAATGCGTGCAAGCAAATAACAAGCAAGTAGTAACACAATTAAAACAGAAAGAAGAAAATGAAGATTAAGAACGCAATGAACTCAGAAGAGTGTAAAGATATTCGCAAAGTCTTGGCACTCGCAAATGAACTCAAAAAGAATGCTGACAGATTAGCAGCATTTCACAACGCCCCGAGCGAGATGCAAAGTGTTTGCGTGAAACTCGCACAAGTGCAAACATTACTTTGCACGATGTTTGGCGCAAAGTTAGATGAAACTTTGCAGCTGGCGCAAGAATGCGAGGCAGAGGACGGACAGGAAATTACCTATCTTAGCCGCTCAAAGCCAACGCAGCCACAAGACGAAGAGACTACAGAAACAAGCAAATAAGTGGCTGAACGCTGAAATTTGCGCTCCAAGCGGTTTTCCCGATGTCGGATGATAAATTACACAACCGAAAATGGAGAACCGCTTGGAGAGGGTTTCCACAAAAAATAACTCAAACACTGATGCAAGACAATGGAAAAAGAAACTCAAACAAAGATAATTCTTGAACGCTTGCAAGACGGCGACAAGGTAACGGCTTTATCAGCTTTTAAGATGTGCGGCAGTTTGCGCCTTTCTTCAATCATTTTCAATCTGAGAGAAAGAGGCTATAACATACATACCGAAATGGTAACAAGAAACAAAAAAAGAATAGCAGAATATTCTTTGATACAGAAATAAAAACAACGAAGATATGAGAGCAAATAAAGAATCATATATGACAATTAAACTCGATGCGCTAGAACTCAATGACGGGCAGTTACAAGGCGTACCGAAAAATCCTCGTTTTATCAAAGATGAAAAGTTTGAGGACTTGAAACAGAGTATTAGGGAATCACCCGAATTTCTGAGAGCAAACACCTTGAAGGTGTACCAACTCAAAAACAAAAACTATATAGTAATTGGCGGTAATATGCGCCTTAGGGCTTGCCGTGAATTACAGATGAAGGAAGTACCGTGTTACGTGTTCCCTCAGTCCACAACGATGAAGAAGTTACGAGAATACGCAATAAAAGATAATATGGCGTACGGACAAATCGACTGGAAAAATATCGCTAACGAGTGGGATGCCGAAGAGTTGGAAGACTGGGCGTTTGATATGCCCGAGGACTTTAAAAACGATTTACCACCGCTTGAAGATGAAGAACCTTTGCCCGATGAACTCACGGCAGAAGAGAAAAACAAACCTTTAAGTATTAAGATAGTTTGCACCGACAAAGCACAATTAGAAGAATTTTCGCAAGAAATACAAAAGCTAATAGATGAACGTTTTGAAGGTGCGAATTTTAGCGTATCAGGAGGCGAACTATGATAACAATCAGCAAAGCGAGTAACAAGGCAATCGCATACGCTTGCAAATTTTTCCATTACGCAGGACACTCGCCAGCAGGTAACGTGCTTGGATATAGTGTTTTTAATGATGGCGAGTTTTGTGGTGTCGTAACTTTTGGCAGTGGTGCAAATAACAATATTGGCACAGCGTACGGACTTAAACAGGGCGAAGTTTGCGAATTAACGAGGGTGGCACTTAATGGAAAACAAACGACTACCTCACAAGTGGTGGCAATGTGCTTAAAACACTTGAAAAAAGATGCGCCATTAATACGTTTGGTAGTTAGTTATGCGGATGCCGACCAAAAGCATTTTGGCACTATTTATCAAGCCACAAACTGGATATACGTAGGCACGAACCTTCAAAACGTGAAAGACGGCTCATATATCATAAATGGGCAAAGAATACACGGACGAAGAATTTCAAACTATGTAAAGAAAGCGGGAGGGCTTCACGGACTTTCAAGGCTTGAATTTGTGTGCAAGTATTATGACAAGAACGCCACCGAATACGTAACAACAGGAAAACGCAAGTATTTAATGCCAATGGATAAACGACTGAGAAAGCAATTACAACAGCTTGCAAAGCCTTATCCAAAGAATCCCGCCAAAGTTACGTACAAAGAGAGCCACCCCGAAAAATACAAAAAGAGTAAGAGTAACACAGAGTAAGACAGAAAGGAGTAAAAAGATATGACAAAGTTTCAGAAAGGACAATCAGGCAACCCGAAGGGAAGACCGAAGGGAAGCACAAACGACAAAACAAAATATATCAAGGAATGGGCAATTTCTCTTATCGGTTCAAATGCCAAAAAGTTGTCTGATGAGTTTAAATTGCTTCCACTCAAAGAAAGATGGAAAGTTGTTTCCCAACTTATGCCGTATGTGTTGCCGAAGCAGACAGAAAGCAAAATCAAAGCAAACGTGGATTTACACAACTTATCGGAGGAACAAATAGATGATATTATCTCCGAAATAACAAGTAATATAGACACGGGAGGCGATGATGATGACAAGTAAGAAAATAAAGGCTACAAGACTAGATTATGAAAGCAAAGTCTTGCTTCTTACTATCTTGGCGCAAGGGTACATTACCGCAGAACAGAAACAGGCGTTTTCTTCTTTGCTAGAGGTTAAAACCACTTATGTAGGTTATGTTTCAAATACCGATGGCTTGAAGGAGATGCAAGAAATCTTTAAAGAGATAGGAGAAGACTTTGAAAGAAGAAGTTTCGATGGCTTCACAGAGCTTCCAAATCTCGATAGGGAAACAATAAACGAAGCATTAAACAGAAATTAGTGTTATGGACGAAAAGATAGAATCAAGAAACAAGCGGCTAGAACCGCACAAACAAGCAAGACCGCCACCAGATGGCAGTTTGATAGATAGTAATAAATTAATAGACGTAATAAGTATTTAATGCCGAGGCTTGGCGGCTTCTTCTTTGAAAAGAGTAGGAGACAGAGCCGAGCACTCGGCAACCAAAAAGTTTTAGTAAGATGTCGCAGATAGTAACAAAGAATATAAATGGCGTGGACGTTTCTTTCAAGGTTTCAGACGATAAAAAGCAAGTTTGGATTTTGCTTGATGATAACTTTGCACTAGCAGAGGGATATATTTCTTTGCGTGCGATGATGGCTCATTATATTTGGTGCAAAAATGAAATGGCAAAAGCAGTTATAAAGACAGAAGCGGAGCAGTTTGCGCCAATAGACGAAAACGGGTTTTTCACGTTTGAAGTTGGCAGACAAAGCAAAGTATTATCTGAGATTTACAAAGAACTTAGAGAATGAAATTATAATCTGAAATATTATGGCAGCAGAACAGAAAGAAGAAACAGAAAAGCGTATCTTTGAACCTATTTTTATGGGTTACAATGAAAGCGCAAAGACGGAACTCCTTTATGAGATAAAAAGCACTTATAAAGAGGTCGTAGCTATCAAGAAAAAACTTGATGAGAAGGGAATTGAGGTAACAAAGGATATTATTTCCGACTGCCTTTCAATGGTAAAGGAAGAGGTTGCAATCAGCAATGAATCTATGGAGTGCAAGACCGTTTACCGCAATACAGAGCACTTGGACGAAGCCTTTGCAAGACAACTCGCAGAAGAAACAAACGGGGTGCAAGCAAAGTTAATTCGTGACAACCTCAAAGAACATTTCAAACTTGCTGCAATCGCCTTTAAGGATGATGTCTTGAAGTTGAGAGCAGGGTTTGATGAAATGCGCTTCAATTTGCAAAAGAGCAAAGAATGGCTTATTATCTCAGAGGATGGCGAAATCTCGCTACCCGAAGACTTGGAAGAGAGAGCAGCCAAGGAGAGCGGCTTTTGGATTAAGACAGAAGCACAAAACGAGGCATACGAGGCGCACAAGAACGCAGCAAAGGCACTCACGGAGTTTTTGAGCCACTTTCCAAAGAGCGCATACCCTAGCACGATGGCACAGATTGGAAACCTTTTCAAGGTTGGTGAAAATGGCGAGTTTGAGCCTTCATTTGTTGATTATTCATATTTCATTAATTAACTTAATTATAGGAGAATTTATTTATGGCAGATAAGACTTTTAGCGAAATGATGCACGAACAGATGGCAGCAGAACAGGCGAAGAGAGCACAGAAGCGAGAGCAACAGAGAAACGAGTTTTTGAACGGCTTGCGCTCAGAACTTGAAGGCTATCAGACAAAGGCACTGGAGACCGCCAAGACAAGAGAGCTTGGAAACCTCAGAAACAAGTTGAATAGCGGCTCACTCGATGAAGAGCAGAAGGCAGAGGTACAGGAGAAGATACTTAACCCTTCTTTGATTACGGTGACGGCTACAGAAGCCGACTATGGAACGAACTATCCAAGAGTAAAGGAATTGCTTGATATGATAGAAAATCCCGAGAAGGCGAAGCAGCAGCAGGAGCAAGCCGACTTTATCGCAATGATGCAAGGATTTTCCGAGCGAAACGGCAACGGCAACAATTAACGTGAATATGCGTTTTTTCGCTTCCACGAGGTTTTAATCAGAGGGCGCAAGGAAATGCACTCGCAAAGTATTTGCGCCCATTAGAACAAAGAAAGAATGAAAGAAAAGGTTTATATCGGTAAATCGGGAGAGTTACTTTTGCTACACAAATATAACTCACAAGGCGCAGAAATCGGCACAATGCTTATCAGCGCACAGACCGCAAACAAAGTGGCAACAGAGTTAAAGAAAATACTGCCGAGCGAAGTCCTAGAGGCTTTAATCGACAAGTAAATAACAACTTAATTTCGGTGAATATATGGTACAGGGATTTATTGTGTTAAAGATGAAGTACAAAGGTACTGAAATCATTTTCAGAAGATGGTTTGAAGATGGCAAAGAAGAAATCCAAGTGAACGATAACTTTGCCCGTTTGATGGGTTTCCCTTCAAAGGAAGAACTCATTAAAACAATGCTTAAAGATACCGAAATCGACTACAAAGAGGGCGACACTTTTTGGACGTGTTTCGATGAATCGACACAGAAGATAACAAGCGTTTCGGTTTCAAAGCTAGAGAAAGGGACGCACGTATGAAAAAAAAGGTTATTTTCAGTTGGGTGAATGGTTTCTATGGGTTTTCTTTATTCTCAGATATGAAGGAAACAGACGTAGAAAAAGACGCAATCCTGACGCAAGAAGATGCAACGGCATTTGGTTACGAAAACGTTGAACAGCTTGCAAGGGCAATCGTAGGGGGTGACCCTAGAAACGTTTGGCGAGAAGGAAACCAAATTGATACGAGCGTAGAACTAGATGGTAACGACAAAAACGAAGTTATCAGACAGCTTTTGGAGAAGAAAGGCGCAAGCGTTTAAACGTTTTCGTCTTCTTATGTATTACAGGATAACAAAATATATAATTTAAAATTTTGATATTATGGCAGATGATATTTTGGGTATATCGGCGCATTTCGATGCAAACGATATGTTGCAAACATTTGATACGCTGACAAAGCGACTTGACAAGTTGGGCGTTGATACAACCAACTTGCAAAACAAGTTAAATGGTGCGTGGACAGAAATCACCACAAGCACAAACTTGAATAGCGAGAAAACGCAAAAGGCGATTAAGGTGATAGCTGACGCAATGGCTACCTATCAGAAGCAAATGGAGAGCACTCCACAAGCTATAAAGCAAGTAAATGAAGAGATAACCAAAACGATGTCTTCAATCGAAGGCTTGAAATCTCGCATTTCAAAAATTCAGACGGGCACGGCTGAGTGGAACGACTTAAACAAGACGTTAGAGGGACACGAGAAAACACTCGGACGCTTAACTAGCACTTATAACAATTTGCAATCCACCTTCTCCGAAACTCAGCAGATGGTTTCGGCACTTAATTCGGTTTTTGACCTTTCAAACGCTGGCAGAAGCATTTCAAACGTAGCCACGGGCGTAAATGCTGGAGCACACGCAGCCGCAGCCGCAGCGATAGGCACAGAATCAGCAGCACACGGAGAGAACGCCACGAAGATAGGCGAGGAGACACAAAAAGTGCATGAGAATACCGCGGCAGTACAACAAGCCGCAGAAGCTAGCAAGCAACGTGTTTCAAACTCAGATGCCGAGGCAGAAGCCATAAAGCGAGTTACAGAACGCTTGCAAGAGGGAAAGGTTTCTGAGGATGAGTATTTACGCACGAAAGAGGCAGCAGAAGAACGTTTGAACCAACTTAGCAAAGAACGTGCTGAGTTATTGGAGAAACAAGCACAGGCATACAAGAACTATGAGGATGCTTTTAATGAGGGTATCGGGGCGGACGATGCAACGAAAGCCGCAGCCGATGCGAAATCCCATACCTACTTTGGCGTATATAAGAGCCTTGGAGAGCAGGCAAACGAAATAGATGCGCAAATCAGAGCAACACAAGAGAGTTTAACCTCATTAAATAGCGCATACGAGAAACTCAACCAGACGAAGCAGCAACAAGCACAAGCAACCTCACAGAATCAGCAACAGGAGAAGGAGCAGACAGACAAGGAAGCCGATGCAATCAAGGCAAAGACCGAGGAGATTAAACGCTTGCAGTCTGAATATGCGAAACTTTCAGAGCAACGTCCGAATTTTTGGGGACTTGGCACAGATATAAAGGAGCAGAAATTTCCTTTTGAAACTCTTATAGAGTGGAACAAACAGACGGGCGAGGCTAGACAGAAGATTTATGAGGCAGAGGCAGAACTGGCAAAGATGAAGCTGACCGCAGCCGATGTAAAGAATGAAACTGCCGATATGTGGGCAGGAATGACAAAGGAAGATATTGCCAACGTTATAAAGGAGAATATCGACCAGTTGAAAATCTTGAAAGGCGAATATCAGAACATAACCGAAGTGTACGGCAAAAATTCTGATGAAGCAAAGAAGAATAAGCAGCAGCAGGAAGAGATAACAAAGGAAATTCTCAATGGCAAGGAGAAACTTAAAGGTATGGGAACGTCTTATGAAGACGTAACGAAGAAAGCCAAGGAGACTGCAAAAGCCACGAAAGAAGTTGGTAAAGAGGCAGAGAAGTCTTCAAGTAAGATTAAGGGTATCTTTGACAAGTTGAAGTCCTTTGCTTCAAAGGGCTTGAATCCCGAGAACCTTCTTTCCTTGGTTTTCTCGCCAAAGGGTGCGACAATGGCAGGTATTACCGCCGTGGCAGCAGGCTTAAAAAACCTTACGCTGATTAATCAGCAGTTAACCGAATCCATGATGGGTTTAAAGGCTTATGTTGATGCTGGAACGCTTGAATCACTCAGAGCGCAATTTGTAGCACTTGAATATGATAGCACCCACTCAGCAGAAGAAATGGCGAAGGCTGGCACAAAGTGGGTGAAGTACTTTGAAGGCTTGCGTGGAAATTCTGATGCAATCGCAGACGTTACGAAGTCTTCAAACGACTTTGCAACGGTACTTGGAAAGACCTCAGACGAGGCGGCAGGTTATCAGTTGAAAATTGCAGGAGCATACCACCAGACGGCACTCCAAGCGAAAGAAAATAGCACGATTATTATTAATGCTACAAAGAAGAGCACGACAACGTATGACGAAATGGCGCAAGCCTTGGCACAGACGGCTAACAGAGCACAAAACGCTGGCGTTTCTTTTAAAGAACTCGCAGCCGCCACAAGCTATGGCACAAGCACGTTTGGCAGCGCAAGCGAGGCGGCAAGCGCATACGTTATGATGATGACCCGACTTTCCGCACAATCAAAGAACGAGTACAACCCGAGCGTAGTGGGTGCGACAAAAGCACTGCAAAACTTGGCGAAATCTCACGAAATGAATGCACTCCTTACAAGTCTCCTTGGTAAAAGACAGGCTTCCCTTGCAAAGGTATTCGTGCAAGGTGCGGCTGATATAAAGCAGATGCAAGGCGGCTTGGATGATGAAGCGAGCGCAGCGAAAACGCTTGCAAGCGCAGAAAGTAAGTTGGAGAATCAGGAGAAACGCCTTGCAAATGCAAAGCGAGCACTGGCGCACGAGGTGAACGTGAACCTTACCCCAGCCTATGCGAATTTCCTAGAAAGTTGTAGTGGTGCAATTAAGGGTATCGGCAATTTTAGTACAACTATTAAGAACTCGCTTAAATCAGCCCTTCAGTGGATAAATCGTGTAGATAATGCTATCAAGAATGCAACCATATACAAATTGTTTGGCGTAACAGACAAAAAGGGAAGCGCATTATTACCACAATATCAAAAGGGCGGTGGAAAGACGTTGAACCTTAACAACGTTATGAACGGCTTGAACGAAAATTCTTGGTGGGATAATCACTTTAACGGAATGGGTATTTCTGTAAAGGATTACAATGACAGAAGAAGAAAGAACATACAAGACCGCTTGCAAGCTATCTATAAAGAGAGCTTGAAGAAATACGGCTCAAACTCAGCGGGCAAGGCTATGATGGCAACCTTGAAGGCTTACAATCATAACTCCGAGTTTGACGGAAACCGTGGCTTATATACGGGTAAAGAAGTTCGTTTGATGGTTGCAAAGATGATGAACACGACAAGAGCACTTAACAAGGCGAAGACAACAGGCGAAGCACTTGCAATCGGAAATCTTAACTCTATAGATGATGGCAGCGGCAAAAACAAGTTGAAGCAGTTACAGGAGCAACAGAGAAATTTCCGTGAAACAGAAGCCGAGCAAGAGGCAAAGAAATTGGCAGCAGCCGAAAAGGTAAAGTGGGATTTGTATATAGCGGAAAGAGAGGCTGGCATTTCACGACTTGAAAGCGCAAGCGAAAAGGAAGCAGCTCAGCATAAACTAGATTACGAGAAACAGAAACACGCAATCGAGGAAGAGCAAAAGAGTTTGCTTCAAACGAATATCGCAGCAGCCAAACAAGCATACGACAAGAATCCCGACAACAAGAAAAAGGAGGGTTTCTATGCTAGCGGCTTGGATAAGAAAGTAACACTCACAAGCGACCAGAAGGCACTCATAAACGCAAAATATGAAGCCTTGGAAGCAAAAGAGAACGCTTACGACTTGGCGCAGTTGAAGCAGAAAACACAAAGCCTTTATGACTATCTGAAGGAATACGGAACTTTCAAGGAGCAACAACTTGCAATCGCTAGGGAATACGATGCAAAGATAAAGGATGCAGAATCACAGGGCGACACCTACAAGGTGAAGACTTTGCAAGCTGAGAAGGCGAAGCAAATTGGAAATGTTAGAGCCAACGAGATAGAAAGTAAAATTGACTATGCAAAGGTATTTGGCGAATTTGGTGTAATACTCAAAGACCAAATGACCGATATTTTGAAGACAATGAAGGACTTTTCAAAAACTGATACCTTCAAAGCAAAGCCACTCACAGAGCAAAAGGACTTTCTTTCCCGTATGAATGAGTTATCCAATCAGTACGGCACAAGCAAGTGGAAAGATATTAATTTCTCACAACTTGGCAAACTGATTAATGACTACAATCAGAAGCTAGAGAAGAGAAACGAGGCAGAGAAAAAACTTAATGTATCAAGTAAGAATTTGGCAGAAGCACAGGAAGCCTATGAAAAGGCGATGAAGAGCGGAAACGATATGCAAAAACTTGATGCAAAGGGAAAACTCGGAAATGCGCAGATAGAGAACGACAACAACAGAAAAGCCTTGGCAGATGCTGATGCCAACCTCGTAGGCGCACAAAGCAACGTTACCGACTCAGCGCAGAAACTTAGCGGTACTTTGACCTCGCTTGATACGCTTTTGAACAATATGAAAAGTGGCTCAATTTCGAGTGTTTGGAACTCATTTGTAAACTTTGACCAGAAGGTTAATGGCGGCAAGGCAACGCAAGCAGTTACAGACACAATAGGAAAGGTACTTGGCAAAGCGTTTGCAGGTAAATCGGATTTGATTTCACAGATTATTGGAGCAATTCTTACTTTGCTTGATACAATCGCAGAGCAAGGAATCGGTGGAATCGTTGGAGGCTTAATTGATACCGTATTAAGTGCAATAAACGGGCTGATAGATAACATTTTCAGCGGCAAGTTTATTGAACAGATTGGAGGCTCACTTATAAACGGAATCGGTGGTATTCTTGATAATATCACGGGCAAACTCGGAAGCGTCCTTTCTCTTGGTGCGCTTTCTTCAAAGGGTATGAGCCAATGGTTTACGAACTCAAATGCCGAGAAGGTAGAGGAAGCAATCAATAACCTTTCAGACAGAAACAAGAGTTTGCAACAATCAATCGAAGACTTAAACGACACGATGAAGAACTCAAGTGGAGCGAAGTCCGTTGAAGCGTACAAAGAGGCGTACAAATTGCAAGAAGAGCAAAACGAGAACTATAAAAAGATAGCACAAGAACAGGCTGGCTACCACGGTTCTCACCACTCCTGGAGCTATTATTGGAATGGTTTCTCAGATGATGAGATAAGCCGCATAAAGAAGATTACTGGCAAAGATAATTTTAGCGGCAATCTTTGGGACTTGACACCCGAGGAGATGAAGAAACTCCGAGGCGGTGCGGTTGATATTTGGGAACGTATCAAAGACACGGGCAAGGGCGGTTATGGTAATTCAGTTGCCGACAAGTTGGATGATTATATCGACCAAGCCGACAAGTTGGAAGAACTCACTCAGCAGATAAACGAGAGCTTGACACAAATCTCCTTCTCCTCAATGAGGGACGATTTCGTTTCAAAACTTATGGATATGCAAAGTACGGCAAAGGACTTTTCTAACGACTTTGCCGAAATGATGCAAAAATCGGTTATTAGATATGGCTTGGAAAAGTTGATTAATACCGACCTTAAAAAGCTATATGAGAAGTGGGGAACGAAGATGCAAGAGGGAACGCTCACAAGGGATGATATTGAAAAACTAAAGGAGGAATATGATAAGATAGTTCAGGAAGGTATTGAGCAAAGAGATTATTGGTCACAGATTACGGGCTACACGGGCGAAAACTCGCAATCTCAGCAGACGGCAACAGGCAAGGCAATCGAAGCAATTACCGCAGACCAAGCAAGTAGTTTAATTGGTATCGGCTATACCATGCAAATAACAGCAGAGCAACAGAAAGCCATTTCCGAAGCAACGATGAACACTTGCAATGTTATTTCGGTGAATGTTTCTTCAATCCGTATTTTTGCCGAACAGATGGCTAACAACGTTTCAGAAATGAGAGATATCCAAATTCAAGGTTTGAATCAGTTGGAAGCAATCAACAAGAACACGGCGAATTTGTTTGCCATCAAGGATGATATTGCCGACCTTAGAAAGATTGCAAAAGATTATTGGCGATAATGTGCGCCTTTCTGTAAATATCAGATAAAAAACAGATGATAGAGTGGTATTTCCGTTTGCTGCCATAAACGAAGATACAGATATATAAGAAGACGAGCCACCAAGGATAGAGAATATCCGAGGTGGCTTTTCTTTTGCAAACAAAAATACATAAATACTTGGAAAATATGTAGTTACGGAAAAAGAAGAGGCTTGAAACGTGGTACTATTATTCGCACGTCCTCATGGCAAGCGAGAAACAACGCCCCTTCTTTTCGTTTGCAAAGGTACTCATTTTCTTTCAATCAGAAAACAGAAACAGAAACAAAGTGTAAACAGAATAAGAGCACGGCACGAAGCAGACGAAGAACGCTGGAGCGGTATTTCCTTTGCTGGAGCGGTTTTCTCGTTTCAGATGATAAGTTATAAGGTTTTCTAGGGATAACCCGTTAGGCGTGAAATTCGCTAAAAATAACTATTTTCGGTTACTTTTATTCACGTTTTTTGCACACGGAAAGTGGTTGGATGTTGTAGATGTCTGATATATAAGAAGATACGAAAAAACAAATATTTAGGCGTGCCAAAATAATTCCCTAACTTTGAAATATTATAGTATATTATATAAAATGATAATTATTAGGATTTTAGGCTAGTTTTCTGACAGATACGAGAACGGCACAATATCATTTAATATAACTAAAATATAACCTTTTATTGCTCATAAATTGCACACGTTTCAAAAATAAGTTGTATCTTTGCACACGAAACAGAACATATAAAATAGAAGTTATGGCAAAAAAGAAGTTATTCAAGACGGCGAAAGACCTTATCAAAGGTTATGGACTGCCCGAACCTTCACAGAAAAGAGGGCGCAAGGCTGGCGCAAGTGATAACAGAAAGGTAACACTCAGAGCGAGAGAGTTACCGAGTGGTAACGTGCAATTATATCTTTATTCAAGTTATAAGGGCAAGGCTACACGTTTTTCAGTAGGTGTATTGAATCCCGAAGAAGACGAAGCCGCAAAGATGCGTAATACCGAAATCGTGCGCACGGCAGAAGCAGAGGCAGGAATCAGAAATGCCGATGCAATCAGACAAGGGCACGGCTTAGAGCCGAAGAAGAAGAGAAACGTCCTTCTTTCTGATTATATCGAGCACTTAATCAAAGCAAAGACTTTTTCAAAGCAGACAAACGTCTCCCTTGAAATGCTAGCTTACCACGTAGGCGAATACAGAACGGCACAGATTAAAATTGCCGTTATTGACAAGTCTTGGCTTGATGGCTTTATCTCGTATTTGCGACACGATGCAATTTCGAGAGTAACAACGAAGAAGCACAAGCAGATAACACAGAACACGCAGGCACGACTTTTTGAAATGCTTGATATAGTTTTGGCTAGAGCGGTGACAGATGGAATAATCGAGAAATCACCCGTAGGCGAGTTGAAGGGAACAGAAAAGCCGAAGTACAACAAAGAAGCTAGGGAGTACCTTTCAATCGAAGAGGTGGAAGCGTTGATTAATACACGATGCACAAACGAGAACGTGAAAAGAGCGTTTTTGTTTTCAGTCTTCACGGGCTTGCGATGGAGCGATATTACAAGCCTTAGATGGAACGAAATGCGAGAGGATGACAACGGCAAGTATTTCGCCATAACAATGAAGAAGACGAAACAACAGATAAGGGCATATCTTTCAGAGGTCGGGGCTTCTTTCTTACCAGAGCGCAAGGGCGAAGCCGATGCACTCGTATTTGACGGAATGCCGAACAATACGAACACAAACAAGCATTTGAGAAGTTGGGCGAAGGATGCTGGCATAACTGATAAGTGGATATGCTTCCACGTAGCAAGGCACACGTTTGCCACGATGATGCTTAACTCAGAAGTACCTTTGGAAATGGTTGCAAAGATGTTAGGACACGCAAGACTGACAACGACCGAAATATATGCAAAGATACTCAACCGCTCAATAGCGGTGGCAACGTTGAAGCAGGATGAAATCTTTCTTAATAGAAAGAAGTAACTCGCAGAAAGAGAGAATGAAGTGAAACAATGAAGAACTAGAGGGAGCGAGCTGCCTAAATGGCTGAGATAAATATTTTGTAGTGTTATTACGCACACACAGAATGAAAAGAGAATATTTCAGAACACAAACACACCCTTAAAAGTTTGGCAACCGCTCCCTCATTTCTTCACCGCTTATGAAAGAAACACCTTGTATCCGTTTGGAGTTGGAACTCATTATATATCTTTATTTTGCTTGCTTAGAACGCTTTTTAAATGTTATCCTTGAACACAATCTTTATTACCTTGTAGAACTTAATACCTATCTTTCTTGACTTTTTAAAGCTAATAATTTAAAATCAATATGAATAATAAATCAAGTCTTATTTTCTAATAATTATTATATAGTAAAGTTACGAAATCGGAGAATCTTAAAGCGAGGGCGTTTTATGGGTACTATTATTCGCCATTATCCGTGCTAGTAGTAACACGACCGCCCATGCACAAGACCACACAAGGTTTTTTGTCCGAGTGCAAAGGTACGACTTTTTAGACGAAGAAGCAAGAAAAAACGAAGTACTGAGTAAACAGAAAGAAAATAGGGAGCAATCTCGGAAAAAAGACCGCTCCCTATAAGTTATCTCACCGTAGTGAATAACTTTCCGAACTTAATCGGCTTTTGCCCGATGATGTGCCGACAATAACACCAAAGGAACTGAGGAAGGGCGATGTGCGCACCAACGCCCTTATGATGCAAGCCAAATGTGCAACCAGTTGGCGAGCACTCGCACCTATATGTTTAAGGGGATGCGGTATTGCAATCTGATAGGCTTCTTTGAGTTTGCTCCGAATAATGCGAAACAGAACACACAAACAGAGGCTTTTAAGAGGCTGGCACAGAACCGCACGAAACGACAAAGGCACGTTTGCAATGTTACAGAGCACTAGCGAACACACGAGAGCCGCAGCGCAAAGCACCATTACCGAGTGCAAAGATACGATAAAGTTTTGAGATAGCACCAAGTTTTATTGAAAAAGTTTCTAATTTTAGAGAAAACAGGCTATCAGAGTGCAAGAAACAAGCGAAAAGAGAGAATGAAGACACGAAAAGAGCGGAAACGTGGTTTTTCTTAGCTTGGAGGGGTTTTCTTTCCTCAGATGATAAATTGCACTACTTTGCGAGGATAACCCCTTAGAAGCGAAATCCCGACAAAATAACAATCTTTTTGCTCACCTTACAGATGAGACGAGCACAAGCAGAACGAAGCAGAACACACGCACGCATACACACGCACACGAAGGAAGAAGACGAACACGCAAGCAGACGCAAACGAAGAAGAGCCGAAGCACTTGCAACACGATGCGCACAAGGCTAGAGCACAAGCAGAACGCAAAGAAGGACGAAGCGGTAACAAGCCGCCACGCCCTTCTTTAAACGCTGATAACTTTTGCAATCCCTTATCTCGCTTATTTGCTTACCGAGATTTTAATCTTTTCGCCACAATGTGGGCAAATAATGTACGTTTCCTTTTCGCTGGCTTCATCCTTGATAAACTTAATATTTCTTTCTTCATCAAGAAGAGAGGAAAGACTAAATCCCAAATATGAACTAACGTTTTTTAAATCATCAAGGTGCAATAGTCTTTTTGCACACGAAATATTGAGAGGGGGACGTAAAACCATAATAAAATCGTCCTCCCATGCGCCAATACCACCTTCACTTAAAGCGTACACCTCAAAACATTTGCATTTATCAAAAGCACTTTGAACTAACGGAAATTTATGATAACCTCCTTTCATACCCCACCAATGAGATAAAACACGCCTTCTTAAATGATGTGACGTGCCAACATAATATGGATAACCATTATCAAAAACAATCAGATAAACCCCGTAATGTTTGGCTTTATTCGGTTCGTGTGGCATTAACATATTAAATTGTCCTTCTTTATATTCTGCCAACTTGCGAAAACGTGAAAGATTTATTTTTAACTCCATAATACAGAAACTTAAAAGGGAAGGACAGAGCCTTCCCGATGTTTAACTTTTTGCTTTTAACTTGCTTACGATGTCTTCCAACTCCTTCAATGAAGAAGCACAAAAGAACTCATTACCCGACTTAACAAGTGCCGTGAAATCCGTACCGCTTATTTCGTCCGCAAAGAAGTCCCCGACCTTGCAACCGATAATACTTGCAACCTCACGTAATTTGTTGGTGGTTGGGTTGTTTGATAGCATTTGGGATAATGATGCGTGCGAAACGCCTATATTACCTTGCTTATCCTTCATTTTTGCGGCTACCTCAGACAAGGTAAAACCCTTACTTTTGATTATTTCCTTTATATCCATAACTTGTAACTTTAAAATTATGGTGCAAAGATATAGTTTTTATTTGAAACCATCAAATTATTTAAGATATAATTTACTTTATATATAATAATGTAATTTAGACCTTTATTTGTTAAGGAGGGTTAAATGTAAGACAAAACCTACATTTTTCCTCAAAAATATTTGGTGGTGTAATTTAAAACTTATATCTTTGCAATCGAAAACAAGAAACAAGAAGTTTAACAATAAAAAAAAGATACGACAA
>ERZ1034901.1194-NODE-1194-length-18449-cov-27.447320_pt1 | contig 18449 bp, 19 predicted proteins | sample MGYA00520628_ERZ1034901 | MGnify/ENA primary metagenome ERZ1034901 (study PRJEB33766, sample SAMN09781783) | gut metagenome | biome: gut microbiome | host: Homo sapiens | place: Madagascar | study: EMG produced TPA metagenomics assembly of the PRJNA485056 data... | reverse complement strand
TGATAGGTTTGGATGATGATGTTGGTTTTGACTGTATGTAGTTTTGAAGGTACATGATATATAGACAGGAATGAGAAGCAGTGCGAAAGCGCTGTTTTTTTCTTGCAAAAAAATCAAATTTCTTGACAAAGAAAAGATTTTGCTATATGTATATATCAGATGAGGATTGTGTGTTTCGCGGCAAAAATGCCGGTGACATTCTTGACAAAAGTATATAGAAAAGATGAGATAATAAATGATCAAGGGAAGAATCATAATAGCTGATATAGAAAAAATATCATGCAATAAAGAGTGGATTCTCTCACAGATAGCACAAAGATATGTTGAAAAGTATCAGAAGCATAAGAGAGAAACGGATAAAAAACAGGAGCTGATAGCGGGATATCTTTTAAAAGAGTATTTAGGTGTAGAAAATGATGCTCAGCTTGTAATGAATAAAAATGGGAAGCCGATGCTTGTGGATGCAAGAAAACATTTTAACCTGTCACATAGCGGTAAATATGTAGTTCTAGCGATTGCTGATCAGGAAGTGGGTATTGATATTGAACGTGTGCGTCCGTATCATGAAGCTACAGCGAAGAAGATATTTTCGAATGAAATACAAAATGCAATCTCTGAACTTTGTGGGGAGGAAAAAGATCGGATATTTACTCAATTATGGACAGAACTAGAAGCGAAGCTGAAAGTAAAAGGCATTGGATTTAGCAAAGAATGGGAAAATGAAAAAGCAAAGGAATATTTTATTGAGACAAGATGTATAGATGAATATTATGTAAGCTTAGCGACAGAAGAAAAAATTTCTATAGAAACAGAATGGTTTGCAGGGAATGGAAAGGAAGTAAAATAGTATGATTAAGCCTATTATGAGAGACATATTTTTCTTAAATCAGAAATCAGAATTGGCAACAGAAGCGGATAAGCAGGTGGCAATAGATCTGCTGGATACACTGAAAGCAAATGAAGCAGGATGTGTAGGTATGGCAGCAAATATGATTGGAGCAAAAAAGAGAATCATTGCAGTGAATATGGGGTTGTTTAATATTGCTATGTTTAATCCGAAAATCGTGAAACGCACAGGCGCTTATGAGACGGAAGAAGGTTGTCTGTCATTGGATGGAGTGCGAAGCTGCAGACGTTATCAGGAAATAGAAGTTGAATATCAGGATATGAATTTCAAGAAGAAAAGAGAGAAATATAACGGATGGACGGCCCAGATCATTCAGCATGAAATAGATCATTGCGACGGGATTTTGATATAAATTTTATTTGTGCATTGAGGAGGTGCATCGCATGGATTTCAAGTATTGCAAATTAGAAATTTTTATTCCGGAAACACATATTTTGGAACTACAGAAAGCATTACAGTCAGTAGATGCCGGTCATATAGGCAATTATGATTCATGTATGTCATGTTCACAGCTTACCAGTTACTGGAGACCGTTAGGCGGGACATCTCCTTATATTGGAAATGTAGGTGAAATCAGTTGTGAACCTGAAGTAAAAGTTGAGGTAACTGTATTTACAGAGAAAGTGGATGAAACTATTCAGGCAATCAAAGAGGTACATCCATACGAGGAACCGGTAATCAATGCATTGCCGATTTATCGGACAAGTTTTTAAGGGAAAATGAAGTCTTACGATCAGACAGAAAGGAGGTTTGATCGTAAGGCTTCTTTTATTGTAAAACTACAGGAAACAGATGGTTTATCTTTTTCTCGTTGCGGTATCTTGGAAACAAGTATTTCTCATCAATCTGAGTTGCCCGTTCACAACAAAATGCACAAATATGCATCGCGAAATATATTGATAATTCTACTTGAAAGACGAACATATGTTCTATATAATAGAGGCATCAACGAAAGGAAAGGGGAATCTGCCATGAAAGAACACACCTATATTGCAATTGACCTGAAATCTTTTTACGCTTCTGTGGAATGTGTGGAACGGGATTTGGATCCGTTGGAGGTGAATCTTGTCGTGGCAGATGTGACCCGTACAGAGAAGACTATCTGCCTGGCGGTATCTCCGGCGCTGAAGTCTTATGGGATTTCGGGAAGAGCCCGTTTGTTTGAAGTTGTACAGAAAGTAGCGGAAGTGAATGAAGCGAGACGGTATCGAAGTTCGGGTGGAAAATTTCAGGGAAGTTCGTCTGACCAGCGTGAATTAAGGAAACACCCGGAGCTGGCATTGGATTACGTGACAGCGCCACCAAGGATGGCTCTTTATATGGAGTACAGCCGCAGGACTTATGCAATCTATCTGAAATATATTGCGCCGGAAGACATACATGTTTATTCCATAGACGAAGTGTTTCTTGATGTAACTTCCTATCTGAAAACTTATGGACTCACGTCGGAAGAACTGGCGAGGAAGATGATTCGGGAGGTACTTCATGAGACTGGAATCACAGCGACTGCCGGGATTGGGACGAATCTGTATCTTGCAAAGATTGCAATGGATATTATGGCGAAACATGTTGAACCTGATGAAGATGGAGTGAGAATTGCGAAGCTGAATGAACGAAGTTATCGAGAACAACTTTGGAATCATAGACCGTTGACAGATTTCTGGCGCGTGGGAAGAGGATATGCGAAGAAGCTGGAGGAGAATGGTCTGTATACAATGGGGGATATTGCGAGATGTTCGATGGGGAGCGCACAGGAGTTTTACAATGAAGAACTATTGTATCGTTTATTTGGCGTGAATGCAGAACTCCTGATTGACCATGCCTGGGGCTGGGAGCCGTGTACGATGGAGGCAATTAAGAATTACAAGCCTTCATCGAACAGTGTCGGTTCCGGTCAGGTGCTCCAATGCCCGTATTCCTATGAAAAGGCGGGTCTGATCGTACGGGAAATGACAGAACTTCTGGTATTAGATCTGGTTGATAAAGGTCTTGTGACTAATCAGATTGTACTGACAGTAGGATACGATATTGAAAATCTGAAACAATCAGAATTTCAGAAGAATTACCGAGGTGAGATAAAGACAGACCGTTATGGGAGAAAGATTCCGAAGCATGCACATGGAACAATGAATTTGGAAGAGTATACGTCTTCTACGCGAAAAATTGTGGATGCAATGGTAGAACTGTATCAAAGGATTGTGGATCCCAAATTGCTTGTACGCAGGATATCACTGGCGGCGAATCATGTGATACAGGAATGTGAGATTGCAGAGATGGACTCGTATGAACAGATGGATCTTTTTACAGATTATCAAGCGAAGGAAGAACAAAAGCAGCGGGAAAAAGAAGAACGGGAGCGTGAGAGAAGTATGCAGCAAGCAGTCCTTGAACTCAAGAAGAAATTTGGAAAGAATGCAGTGCTGAAGGGAATGAATCTGCAGGAAGGAGCGACAACTATTGAGAGAAACAGACAGATCGGCGGACACAAAGCATAAATATGATGATATTTTAGATTGTCCACATCACGTATCTTCTGTTCATCCACCAATGCCGTTGATAGACAGAGCGGCACAGTTCGCTCCGTTCTCAGCATTGACCGGATATGAAGAGGTCGTGAAGGAAGAATCAAGACTTACAGAACAGAGAGTAGAACTGGATGAGGAGGAACTGGAACGGTTAGATCAAAGTTTACAATATCTTAAGAAACGATTACAGGACGAGAGGGAAACAAATCCGGATGTGAAGATTACGTATTTCTGTGCAGACCAGAAGAAGGAAGGTGGTCAATATCGAACTGTTCAGGGGAAGGTGAGAAGAATCAGACAATATGAAAAAGCGGTCGAGTTGGAAGATAGGACCGCAATTCCAATAAAAGATATCGTGCAAATTTTAGTGTTGTAAATAAATAAGAAAATTTATTCAAGTTTATATAAATAATATGCTCCAATCTGGTATGTTCATGTGAGTTTTATTATACAACAGATTCTGATTTCATGCATAGAATAGTTAAGAGAAAGTATCGGCAATCATGGAATAATGCCTATGAGATTCTGTGAATTAAAAGAAAAAGAGGTAGTGAACATCTGTAATGGAAAATGTCTTGGAGGTGTAGTAGATCTGCAGATAAATGAATGCTCCGGTGCGATAGAAGCATTGATTGTTCCTGGGCCGGGAAAGTTCTGTGGATTCTTTGGAACGGATAGCGAATATGTGATACCATTTGCATGTATAAAGAAGATTGGACCGGATATTATTCTTGTGGAAATTAAAGAAGAAAAGTTTTTGCAAAAATATTAGACATTGTGTATAATGAAGGCAATAAGATACGTGGAAAGGCGGAGTGGATTATATGAAGTGTCCATATTGTGGCAATCCAGATACAAGAGTGATTGATTCCAGACCAGCAGAGGATAATAGTTCTATCAGAAGAAGACGTTCTTGCGATGAATGTGGTAAGCGTTTTACAACTTATGAAAAGGTAGAGACAATTCCACTGATTGTAATTAAGAAAGATAATAACCGTGAACAGTATGAAAGAGCGAAGATAGAGAATGGAGTTCTGAATGCATGCTACAAGCGTCCGGTTCCGGCTGAAGAGATTCAAAAGACAATTGATGCGATTGAACTGTCAATTTTTAATCGTGAAGAGAAAGAAATCCCAAGCAGTGAGATTGGTGAAATTGTTATGGAGAATCTGAAGGCATTGGATCCGGTTGCATATGTCAGATTTGCATCTGTCTACAGAGAGTTCAAAGATGCGAATACATTTATGGATGAATTGAAGAAATTTCTAAAATAATAAAAATCGGTTATACTCTGTTCGTGAGTATAACCGATTTCAATCTTTCGGAGAATGTTAGTATGTTACACGGGAGGCGAGAATGAGAACTTATAAATTAACAATTGCTTATGACGGAACTGCATATCAGGGATGGCAGAGACAGGCAAACACAGAGAACACTTTGCAGGGAACTCTGGAGCGAACAATTTCGTCAGTGGCAGGATATCCAGTGGAGATTGATGGTTCAGGACGAACAGATGCAGGTGTTCATGCGAATGGACAGACTGCAACAGTAGTTCTTTCTGGTCGGGTGGAAGATGGATTTTTTACAGAAAAGATAAATTCAAGATTACCCGGAGATATTCGGATTTTAGATGCAGAGCTTGTGAGAAATGGATTTCATGCGAGAAAAAGTGCGGTCGGAAAAAGATACATTTATCAGCTTGATCTGGCAGAGAAACCAGATGTATTCACAAGACGATATACATATCATTTTCCGCAGCAATTGGATTTAGATGCGATGAGAAAGGCAGCACAATTGTTGATTGGCACGTATGAGTTTGCTGGATATACGGATAAAAAGGATGAAAAGTCCACAAAAAGAACAATTTATGCTATAATGATTTGCGGACAAGGAAGCAAAGTCAGTATTCAATATGAAGGAACAGGATTTCTTTACCATATGGTAAGGATTTTGACAGGAACTTTGCTGGAAGTTGGAACCGGAGCACGAAGCATAGAGAGTGTGAAGGAACCTTTGAAATCAAAAGATAGAAGTCAGGCTGGATTTTTAGCACCTGCAAGAGGTTTATTCCTTGATGAGGTGTATTATTGATTCGGTTATGGAAAGTTGCCGGTTATTTACAGATAAGTTGTCAGGTATGTGGTGAACGGCAGCACTCTTGAAAGGGAGGATGCAGCGTATTGAAATTAATATCATGGAATGTAAATGGTATTCGTGCCTGTGTACAGAAGGGATTTCTTGATTTCTTTTATGAGGCAGATGCGGATATCTTCTGTATTCAAGAGACAAAGATGCAGGAAGGACAGTTGAACCTGGAATTAGAAGGTTATCATCAGTATTGGAATTATGCAGTGAAGAAAGGCTATTCCGGAACGGCTGTATTTACAAAGAAAGAACCATTGTCGGTGAGTTATGGAATTGGGATTGAGGAGCATGACCAGGAGGGGCGTGTGATCACCTGTGAGTTTGAAGATTTTTATTTTGTCACAGTGTATACACCGAATTCACAAAATGAACTGGCAAGGTTAGATTACAGAATGAAGTGGGAGGATGACTTCCGTACTTATCTGAAGAAGTTAGAAGAGACAAAACCGGTGATTGTGACCGGAGATATGAATGTAGCGCACAAAGAGATTGATCTTAAGAATCCGAAGACCAACCGTAAGAATGCAGGTTTTACGAATGAGGAAAGACAGAAGTTTACTGAACTTCTGGATGTCGGATTTATTGATACATTCCGGTACTTTTATCCGGAGCAGACAGGAATCTATTCCTGGTGGTCTTATCGTTTCAGTGCCAGGGCGAAGAATGCAGGCTGGCGTATAGACTACTTCTGTGTCTCGGAAAGTTTAAAGGACAGACTGGACGATGCGAAGATACTTACAGATATTATGGGATCAGATCATTGCCCGGTTGAATTGGATTTGAAATAATAGAAAGAGGAGAAGAAAACAATGACAAAGATTGACATTATTTCAGGATTTCTTGGAGCAGGAAAGACAACTTTAATTAAGAAGCTTCTTTCTGACGCATACAAGGGAGAGCAGGTTGTATTGATCGAGAATGAATTTGGAGAGATCGGTATTGATGGTGGATTTTTGAAGGAAGCAGGAATTGAGATTCGTGAGATGAATTCAGGATGTATCTGTTGTTCACTGGTTGGAGATTTTGGAAAATCTCTTCATGAGGTCGTAGATACTTATCATCCGGATCGTATTCTGATTGAGCCATCAGGAGTCGGAAAGCTTTCTGATGTAATCAAGGCTGTACAGGATGTTCAGGGTGAAATCGATGCAGAGCTCAATAGCTTTACAACAGTTGTAGATGTAACAAAGTGCAAGATTTACCGTAAGAACTTTGGCGAATTTTTCAGCAATCAGATTGAATATGCAGGTGCAGTTATTTTAAGCCGTACAGATAAAGCGAAACCGGAGAAGATTCAGGAAAGTGTTGCACTGTTAAGAGAATTGAATGAAAAAGCTCCGATCATTACAACACCAATCGAGCAGCTTCCGGGTGAGAAGATTCTTGAGACAATGGAATCAAGCAAATCTCTGGAAGAGGAATTGCTTGCAGAAGTAGCTGAAGAGGCACATGAGCATGAACACGAGCATCATCACCACGATCATGAAGAGTGTGATCACGAGCATCACCACCACGACCATGAAGATCACGAGCATCACCACCACGATCATGAAGAACATGAGCACCATCATCATGATGGAGAGTGCAGTTGTGGATGCGGACATCACCATCATGATCATGAAGGCCATCATCATGCAGATGAAGTCTTTACAAGCTGGGGTAAAGAGACAATTCATACTTATACAAAGGATGAGGTCAGTGCAATTCTGAAGACTCTTGAAGAGGACGGCTCTTACGGAAATGTACTCCGTGCAAAAGGAATGGTTGCAGGTGCAGACGGTGAGTGGATTTACTTTGATATGGTTCCGGAGGAACATGAAGTAAGAACAGGAGCACCGGAATACACAGGAAGAATCTGTGTGATCGGAGCAGAGCTTAACGAAGACAAGCTTGCAGAATTATTTAAGCTGAAATAAAAAGGATAAGCAAAGCAGTACCCCATAGGGGGCTACGTAGCATTATGTAATAACAGATGTCTTCTGCGAAAGGGAGACGGAATGGAGATAGATATGATGAAAGAGCCAGATGTTATGGTTTATCTGATGACAGGTTTTCTTGATAGTGGAAAGACACAGTTTCTGAATTTTACATTGTCACAGGACTACTTCCAGATCGACGGTAAGACACTTCTGATTCTTTGTGAAGAGGGAGAAGAAGAGTATGATCCGAGAGAATTGCTGAAGTATGGTGTCGTTATTGAGACTGTAGAAGATAAAGAAGATCTGACAGAAGAATGGCTGGAAGAGATGAATAAGAAGCACAAGCCGGAACGTGTGGTTATCGAGTATAACGGTATGTGGCAGGTGAGTGAATTTGAGAAGATGAAGCTTCCGGCAGGCTGGGCTATTGAGCAGAAGATCACAACAGTAGATGCGAGTACATTCCAGATGTATCTGACAAACTTAAAACCACTGTTTGTAGAGATGGTAAAGGGCGCAGAGCTTGTTCTGTTCAACCGTTGCGAGGATAAGAAACCGTTGGCAGGATACCGCAGAAGTGTTAAGGTTGTAAGCCCTCAGGCAGAAGTAATCTTTGAGGATGAGAACGGTGAGGTAGACAATATCTTTGAAGACGAAGTACCATATGATCTCAAAGCACCTGTGATTGAGATTCCAAGAGAAGATTATGGTATCTGGTATATTGATATGCAGGAGCATCCGGAGCGCTATAAAGGAAAAGTTGTAGAATTTGTTGCAAAGGTTATGAAACCAAAAGCATTTCCGTCTAAGGTATTCTATCCGGGGCGTATGGCAATGACTTGTTGTGCAGATGATACATCTTTCCTTGGATATGTTTGCAGAAGCGCTTATGCGCCGAAGCTGAATGCGGGAGACTGGGTAAAAATTCGTGCAAAAGTGCGTTATGCGAATCTGTCCGTATATGGCGGAGAAGGACCGGTGCTTGAGGCAGAGAATATTGAGCCTGCAGAACCAATTGAAGAGTTAGTATATTTTAATTAAGACAAGCAATAAGACAAAGTAATAAGACAAGAAATAGGAGGAGAACTTCATGGCAAAGAAATATGATGTAATCGCATTAGGAGAGCTTCTGATTGATTTTACAATGAATGGACAAAGCGAGCAGGGAAACAATATGTTTGAGGCTTGCCCGGGAGGTGCACCGTGTAATGTGCTGGCACTTCTGAACAAGATGGGAAAGAAGACAGCATTTATAGGAAAAGTTGGAAAAGATCAGTTCGGAGCGTTATTAAGAGATACGATTACGGAAGCCGGAATCGATGCCTCCAATCTGATGGTTGACGAAAATGTGAATACAACACTCGCGTTTGTACATACATTCCCGGATGGAGACAGAGAGTTCTCATTTTACCGTAATCCGGGAGCGGATATGATGCTTACTGCAGATGAAGTGAATCCAGAAGTAGTAAAAGATACAAAAGTCTTTCATTTTGGAACACTTTCTATGACACATGAAGGCGTGCGTGAAGCGACAAAGAAAGCGGTAGAAACAGCAAAAGCAAATGGTTGCCTTGTATCCTTTGATCCAAATCTGAGACCGCCGCTGTGGAGCTCTCTTGATCTTGCAAAAGAGCAGATGGAGTATGGATTTGGAAAATGTGATATCCTGAAGATCTCTGATAATGAAATTCAGTTTGTATCCGGTAAGGAAGACTATGATGAGGGAATCGCATATCTGCAGGAGACATACAATATTCCGCTGATTCTTCTGACTATGGGAAAAGACGGAAGTAGAGCTTATTACAAAGGCATGCGCGTAGAGAGACCGGGATTTTCAGTGAAAGCAATTGAGACAACCGGTGCAGGAGATACTTTCTGTGGAAGTTCTTTGAATTATCTGGTTGATCATGATTTTGAGAATCTGACAGAGGAACAGTTAGGAGAGATGCTGACATTTGCGAATGCGGCAGCAGCACTTGTAACAACAAAGAAGGGTGCGATCAAAGCAATGCCTGTAAAAGAAGAAGTTCTTGAACTGATTCAGAAATAATTGACAAGAAAACAGTCAGTCGATATAATGTAACACAGAAACAAGGGCGTTTCCAACTTAGGTGGAGAACGCCCTTTTATCGTATCAGTTTATGATAAAGGAGGTCGAAAAATAATGCATAACTATACAAGAGATGATATTTTTCACATAGTAGAGGAAGAAGATGTCGCTTTCATCAGATTGCAGTTTACAGATATTTTTGGAACGATGAAAAATATGGCGGTAACAGTAGGACAGCTTGAAAAAGCATTGGATAACCGCTGTATGTTTGATGTTTCTTCCTTGGAAGGGGTTGCAGATGAGGAAGAATCAGATATGTATTTATATCCGGATTTGAGTACATTTGAAATCTTTCCATGGAGACCACAGCAGGGAAAAGTTGCAAGACTGATCTGTGATGTGTATAAAAAAGATGGAACACCGTATGAAGGCGATCCGCGTTATGTACTCAGAAAGGCTGTTGCGGAGGCGAAAGAGATGGGATATACGATGAATGTCGGCCCGGAATGCGAGTTCTTTCTTTTCCATACAGATGATGACGGTAGACCGACAACAGTAACTCACGAGCAGGGAGGATATTTTGATGTAGGGCCATTGGATCTTGGAGAAAATGCGAGAAGAGATATGATCTTAACATTAGAAGATATGGGGTTTGAGATTATTTCCTCACATCATGAGATTGCGCCGGCGCAACATGAAATCGACTTTCACTACGATGAGGCGATGATTACAGCAGATAATCTGATGACATTTAAGATGGTTGTCAAGACAATCGCAAAACGACACGGTCTGCACGCGACATTTATGCCAAAGCCGAAGAGTGAGACTTATGGGTCAGGAATGCACATTAATTTGTCTTTATATAAAAACGATGGAACAAATGCACTTTATAACGCAGAGGATGAGAATGGACTCAGCCAGGAAGGATATTATTTTATTGGTGGCTTGATGAAACATATGAAGGCAATCACCTGTATTACAAATCCAACGATCAATTCTTATAAACGTTTTGTGCCGGGGTATGAAGCACCTGTTTATATGGGATGGTCAGCTAAGACAAGAGGACCTTTGATCCGTGTGTCTATGGAGAAAGAAGACAATTCAAGACTGGAACTTCGTAGTCCGGATGCTACGGCGAATCCATATCTGGCGCTTGCAGTACTTCTGAAAGCCGGGGTGGACGGAATTAAGAATCAGATTATGCCTCCGAAGAATATTGATGAAAATATTCAGAAGATGACGCAGGAAAGAAGAGATGAACTTCAAGTGGAAGAACTGCCGAGAACGCTTGGAGCTGCTACAGCAGAGCTTGAGAAAGATGAACTGCTGATCAGCGTATTAGGGAAAGAGCTTGCCGAGAAGATCATCAAAGCAAATAAGAAAGAATATAAAGAATATTGTATGCAGGTGACAGACTGGGAGATCAATCATTATCTTTACAGGCTGTAGTTTGGGTATCTTGTCATTGGGCATTTAGAGACCACATATATTGGTATAGAACATTTTAGAGAGAACAGATTGACAGAAAAGTAGTTAGCGGAAGAGGTGAGCAGATATGAGTAACATTATTGTCGTTTTCCCAAAGAGGGAAAATGCAGTAAATATCCGTAATAGTTTGGTTCGTGCGGGTATTGAAGTATCTGCGGTATGTTTGACAGGAGCTAAGGTTTTGCAGTATGCTGATAACTGGAACGATGGAATTGTCGTGTGTGGTTATCGGTTTCAAGATATGCAGTATACAGATTTACGAGAATCTCTTCCGGATACGTTTGACATGCTTTTGGTGGCTTCAGCAGATAAGTGGATGGATGGACTGCCGGATGGGGTTGTAGGACTTCCACTCCCAATCAAAGTTTATGATTTGGTAAATACCGTTGAAATGATTCAGCAGACACAGAGCAGGAAGAGAAGAAAGCGCAGAGAAACGATACGAAAGAGAGACGATTCTCAGAGAAAGATAATCGATCAGGCGAAAGCGCTTCTGATAGAACGAAATAACATGTCAGAAGAGGAAGCACATCGATATTTACAGAAGAGTAGTATGGAAAGTGGGACCAATATGCTCGAAACAGCACAGATGGTGCTGACAATTATGAATGAATAAGAGGCAGCTGTTAACAGTAACGAATAAGAAGTGCTGTAAACAATAACAAATGAGAGAACTGTCAGTGATGACAGTGGAACGGAGAAGAGAATGAAATTTACAAAAATGCAGGGAATTGGAAATGATTATGTGTATGTAAACTGTTTTGAAGAGAAGGTAGAAGATCCATCAGCGTTGGCAATCCAGGTGAGTGACAGACATTTTGGAATAGGATCCGATGGATTGATCCTGATCTGTCCGTCGGAAGTGGCAGACTGTGAGATGGCCATGTATAATGCGGATGGCTCTAGAGGAGAAATGTGTGGAAATGGAGTTCGCTGTGTTGGAAAATATATGTATGATTACGGCCTGACTGACAAAACAGAGATTACAGTTGAGACTTTAGCAGGAATCAAAACACTTCAGCTTTTCGTAGAAAATGGAAAAGTTGCAAAGGTTCGAGTTGATATGGGAAGCCCAATCTTGACACCGGCAGAAATTCCGGTTGTGGCTGAGGGAGATAAAGCTGTAGATGAACCGATTCTTGTGGATGGAAAAGAATATCATATGACTTGCGTATCTATGGGAAATCCGCACGCAGTTGTTTGTGTAGATGATGTCGATAATCTTCCGATTGAAGAAATCGGACCAAAATTCGAAAACCATGAGAGATTTCCAAGACGTGTGAACACAGAGTTTGTAAAAGTACTGGATAGACATACTGTACAGATGCGTGTTTGGGAGAGAGGATCTGCGGAGACACTTGCCTGCGGAACAGGAGCATGTGCTGTAGCTGTTTCCTGTATTCTGAATGGATTGACAGAAGATGAAGTAACTGTAAAGCTTCTTGGCGGAGATTTGGAGATTCAGTGGGATCAGGAGAAGAACACAGTTTATATGACAGGACCGGCAACCGTTGTATTTGATGGGGAGCTGAAATAAAGATTTGATGAATAGAGAATGATGGTGCGTTGACTGATTTTCATTTTTGTGAATTTGAGGTCAAGTTATACTGAGGATGCGTTGACTAAATTTTCGTTTTAGGATTTTTGGTCAACGCATTTTGTTTATAATATTAATTTAATAACAAAGAGACTATAACAAAAAAGAGATTACAATTTGTAATCTCTTAAAACATCGGAGTGACAAGATTCGAACTTGCGACCTCTACGTCCCGAACGTAGCGCTCTACCAAACTGAGCCACACTCCGATAAAATAGGGAACTTGCCGAAGCAAATTCCCAGCTACGGAAAAGGGACTTGAACCCCTACTAACAGAGTCAGAGTCTGCTGTGCTGCCAATTACACCATTCCGCATTACTTGAGTTTTGTTTGTTGCTTGTTTCAAACAACATGGTTATTATATCAAAGCTACAGAAAAATGCAACCCCTTTTTTGATATTTTTGCGTTAGACTTTTTGAAGAAATTGTGTTAAATGTCAGAAAATTAAGAAAATTCATTTCGCCAAACGAAAAAGGGTATCGACGGTAGCGAAAAAAGCATCAATGGCAGAAAAAAGGGCATCGACAGTTACTAAAATCTATAAGATCACTCTACAAGAAAAGCTCTGCAATAAATACAACTGCGCAGCAAAGAACTGCGACCGGCAGCAGTCCTGCACCACACCATGCGGCTACAACTCCAACAACGAGAGCGAGAACTCCGGAGATTGGAGACTGTGTGGCATGAAGGATCGCCGGGAATGTCATTACTGCTAGTGTGACATAAGGGACATAGTATAGAAAGGACTGAAGAAACTGGTTCTTCAAAGGTTTTCGAATCAAGGTCATCGGCAGTACGCGGATTAAATAAGAGATACCGCCCATGATAAGAATATAAATATAAATGTTGTGTGTCATAATTTTATTCCTTCTGAGTAACTGAAGTTACGTTTTTATTATTGCTTAGTTGAAGCTGAAGTTTCGTCTCCTGTCGGTATCGGGAAGAAGAATGCTGCTCCGGCTGAAAGTGCGACGGTCAGTATGATTGTTCTGGTACCATCCGAAAGAGTGGAGATCCAAGGCAGGCAAGTTGCTGCGAAGCTTGAGATAAATGCAAGAGTAACCAGTCCCGCAACGACTTTATTCTGCTTCGAAGGAGGAATGATGATAGCGATAAACATTCCAAAGAGGGCAACACTAAATGCACTGACCATACGCGGTGACATGATATTTCTGGCAATGACACCGAGCATAGTTCCAAAAGCCCAGCCTGGAAGCGGAGTTACCATCGCGCCATAGGTATAATAAGGGTTTAAAGTACCGGGTCTGCTGATCGCAATTCCAAAAAGTTCGTCTGTGATATCATAACTCATCAGCAGACGGTGTCCTAACGAAAGGTCGGGACTCAAACGCTGACTCATGGCACAGCTCATCAGAAGATAACGTGCATTTGTGATCAATGTGACAATTGCGACCTCAATATAAGGAGAGTTTGCAGCAATTACAGTCAGTCCGGCATACTCTCCGGCGGATGCATTATTTAACAGACTCATAAGGAATCCCTGAAATGCATTCAGACCGATATTTCTTGCGGCAATACCGATTGAAAAGGAGACCGCAAGATATCCAAGACCGATCGGAATTCCATCGCGAAAACCACGACGAAATGCCTGGCTATTAGATTCTTTCATAATAATAAACCACCTTAGTTACAAATTTTGTCTCTGAGGGATATTGTATCATTTTTGCTGAGGAAATCAAAGTCGGAAATGAGGCCAAATCCTCCAATTCATAACATTTCTTGACGCATTTGTGTAAGTGTGATAGAATGACCCCGTTGTAACATATAATTTAATACAGATGCGTGAGGTGTCAGTCAGATGGATGATGGCGTTCTGATTATGAATGATTAGAGGAACGACGTGGGAAATCTGGACTGGTGAAAAGGGAAACAGGTGAGAATCCTGTACGAACTCGTCACCGTATTTCGTGAGCTTGTGTTTTGAGACCACTGGGAGACCGGGAAGGTGAAGCAGAAGCGTTTGAACGATCAGCCGGGAGACCTGCCTTTCGCAGTACAGGAATGAAGAGTTCATGCCACGAGGAATTGGCCGTACGAAAGGAAATGATTTAGACTGCAGTAATTATTTACAGATAGGTTGTAAATAATCACCGGTTTTTCTTTGCGTACCCTCGTTTGATTCGAGGGTGTTTTCATTTCTGAGATAAGAAATCAGGAGGGTGACAATGAAAAAGAAAGTATTAATGGTTTTACTGGCAGCAACACTTAGTGTGTCCATGATTGCAGGATGTGGATCAAAGGGCGACAACAACACTGACACAACAAAGACAGAGTCTAAACAGGACAGTGATCAGGAAGCAGCAGATAAAGTTGCGAAGCTGATCGATGACATTTATGTTCAGGAAAGAACAGACAAGACAGATGAGCAGTGTACAGCAGCGAAAGAAGCATGGGATGCACTGACAGATGCACAGAAAGAACTTGTTGAGGGAGAGAATGCGGATCCGGATTATTTCGGAAGAGATACAGGAGATGCATCCAAGGATGATCCGCTCAACGCTGATGAGATCGGTGAAAATGAAATCCTTGTAGTAAGTTTTGGAACATCCTTCAATAACAGCCGTGCGACAGATATCGGTGGTATTGAGAAGGCAGTTCAGGCAGCTTATCCGGACTGGTCTGTAAGAAGAGCATTTACAGCACAGATCATCATCAATCACGTACAGGCCCGTGATGGCGAGAAGATCGACAATGTGGATCAGGCATTACAGAGAGCTGTAGACAATGGAGTGAAGAACCTTGTTGTACAGCCGACACATCTGATGCATGGAGCAGAATATGATGAACTTACAGCAGCATTAGAGGGATATAAAGATAAGTTTGAATCTGTTAAGATTGCAGAGCCACTTCTCGGAGAGGTTGGAGCTGATGCAACAGTTATTAATGCAGATAAGGCAGCAGTAGCAGAAGCAATCACAGCAGAGGCTGTTAAAGATGCAGGATTTGACAGTCTGGATGCAGTAAAAGAAGACGGAACAGCATTTGTATTCATGGGACATGGTACATCTCATACTGCAAAGGTAAGTTATTCTCAGATGCAGACACAGATGGAACAGCTTGGATATGACAATGTATTTATCGGAACTGTAGAGGGTGAGCCGGAAGATACATCCTGCGAGGCAGTGATCGAGAAACTAAAAGAAGCAGGATATAAGAAAGTAATCCTTCGTCCGCTGATGGTTGTTGCAGGAGACCATGCGAACAACGATATGGCCGGAGATGACGACGATTCCTGGAAGAGCCAGTTTGAGGCATCAGGAGCATTTGACAGCATTGATACTCAGATTGCAGGTTTAGGAGAGATCCAGGCAATCCAGCAGCTGTATGTAGCACATACACAGGCTGCAATTGATGCAGAGTAATTTGTAAGAAGATATTGAGAAGGTCATGCTTGTTCAGAGAAAAGGGAATTGCATGACCTTTTTTGAATCAATGAAAGGAAGGATTTAGATGAAAAAGAAGTTATTAATGGTATTAATTTCTGTTTCTATGATCGCATCTGTATTTACAGGATGTGGAAATAGCACAGAGGCTAAAGACAGTGGAAAAGCACAGACAGAACAGGCTGATACAAAAGACGATTCAGAAGATAAGTCAGAAGATGAGCAGGCAGCGCTGGAAGACGGAACATACACAGCTGAATTTCAGACAGACAGTACAATGTTCCATGTGAATGAAGCGATGGATGGTAAAGGAACACTGACAGTAGAAGATGGGAAAATGACAATTCATATCAGCCTGGTATCAAAAAATATTGTCAATCTGTTCGAAGGAACTGCCGAGGATGCACAGAAGGACGGCGCAGAACTGCTTCAGCCTACAACAGATACTATTAATTACAGCGATGGAACATCTGATGAGGTCTATGGATTCGACATTCCGGTTCCGGCACTGGACAAAGAATTTGATCTTGCATTGATCGGAAAAAAGGGAACATGGTATGATCACAAGGTCAGCGTGACAAATCCGGTGGAAGTAGAAGAATAAAATTAGGGAAATAATAGATTATGCCTTGATGCAAGAGCGTTGAGGCATATTTTTGTGCATGCAAACGAAAAGTTATTCACATAGTATCAACAAAAAAGTTGAGTTATGAACAAAAAATACATTGTAAATTTTAAATGAATCAAGTAATCTATAATCACTCCAATCTATCTGTGGAGTATCTGAATTCAGAATAGTAATTATAATTCACAGTTAACGGTGAATATCAATAGAAATCGGTCAATTGCTTCAATTCGAAGCGTCGATCCAAGAAAAAATTATAAGTGAATAAGAGAGGATATGCCTATGAAAAATAAGTTGAAAAAATATTTTCCAATGATTCGGACGAAAGGGGAGGTACTTGAGGAAGTAAAAAATAATAAAAAACTATGGAAAACATTTTGTAGCTGGAAAGAAGAATATCAGCAAGAATACCTGGATATTTGTACAGGCGTAAAAGGAATAAAACTTTTGTATGATACGTATTTTAAAGCAATCATGAATCCAGATACAAGGCCAGAGCGGCTAAATGATTTTTTGTCAGAGATTTTGGGAGAAAAAGTAAAGATATTAAAAGTCCTTCCAAATGAGTCAACAAGAATAGCGGCGGAGAGTTCATTATTGGTTATGGATATTGTTGTTCAACTGGAAGATGGAAGTATTGCGAATGTCGAAATACAAAAGTTGGGATATCGTTTCCCAGGAGAAAGGAGTGCATGTTATTCAGCTGACCTTCTACTTAGGCAATACAAAAGAGTGCGGGAACAATTAGGACCGACATTTAGTTATAAAGACATTAAAAAGGTATATACAATAGTTCTGTTCGAAACAAGCAATACATTTTATAAGAAATTTTCGGAAGAGATTTATATACATCGTTTTCGGCAGACAAGTGATACAGGATTAGAAACAAATCTGTTACAAGAATACACATTTATATGCCTTGACATTTTTGGTGACATCATTCAAAATGAAGAAAGAGAAATAGAAAACAGGCTAGAAGAATGGCTTGTATTCCTAAGTCAGGATGATCCGGATATGATTATAAAATTGTTGAATAAAAATCCAGGATTTCAAAAGATTTACGAGGAAGTCTACAATCTGTGCCTGAATAGCGAAAGGATGATGAATATGTTTTCAAAAGAGTTGGAAATCCTGGATCGAAATACTGTGAAACTCATGATTGATGAGATGGAAGAAGAACTGGCAGGAGCAAAGAAACGTGTGCAGGAAGCGGAAGAAAAGGCACAAAAGAGAGTAGAAGAAGCGGAAGAAAAGGCACAAAAGAGAGCAGAAGAAGCGGAAGAACAGGCACAAAAGAGAGCAGAAGAAGCGGAAGAAAAGGCACAAAAGAGAGTAGATGAAGCAGAAAAACGTGCAAGAGAAGCAGAAGAAAAATTACGAGAATTGGAAAGAAACTTAGCAGGTACGGCACAGGGATGTAATTCATAAAGTAATAACAACAACGTGGCCCGGTGCTTTTGCACCGGGCCATAATCTATATAAACTATTCGTAATTTTTGGTCGAAGTCCGGCAATCATAAAAGATAGATTACTAATACAATCACCGTCTTCTTTTATTTATGATACTTTTGTAATTCATCTGTATCAACTTGATGATGTTATTATATGAAACGATTGTGAACACCTCGTGTCACGAAAGCAAAAGAAAAGTAAAATTTATTAAGAGAATATAATCTGAAACAAAAGAAATGTTTAAAATGATAAATTGCCGACACTATGTCGATAATTTATCTACCAGGGTTGTTTCATGAAGGATTTTTAAAAACATAAAAAGATCAGATTTTATCG
>ERZ1034901.1192-NODE-1192-length-18477-cov-6.154381_pt1 | contig 18477 bp, 13 predicted proteins | sample MGYA00520628_ERZ1034901 | MGnify/ENA primary metagenome ERZ1034901 (study PRJEB33766, sample SAMN09781783) | gut metagenome | biome: gut microbiome | host: Homo sapiens | place: Madagascar | study: EMG produced TPA metagenomics assembly of the PRJNA485056 data... | reverse complement strand
TACCCCCGACGGCGTCTGCACCCGCGCCCAGGCCGTCACCTTCCTGTGGCGGGCGCAGAAGTCCCCGGCGGCAGGCAGCGCGAATCCGTTTGACGACGTTGCCAGCAACGCTTACTACGCCGACGCCGTGCAGTGGGCCGTCCAGAAGGACATCACCAAGGGCACCGGCGCCACGGCCTTCAGCCCCGACGCCAACTGCATCCGCGCCCAGATCGTCACCTTCCTCTACCGCAGCATGAAGTGACGGTTCGAGGCATTCTCCGGCAATCGCATCATAGCATAACAGAGAACGAACCGGCGCGGCGGCCCCGCCGCCGCGCCGGTTCCCCCAAGCGAGGAGGCATATCCATGAAGAAAACGATCGCTCGGCTGGCGGCATTGGCGCTGGCCGCCGGCTTTGTGCTGTGCCTCGCCGCTTGCGGGGAAGGAAAGCAAGAGGAGCCCGTCACCCTCACCCTTTGGCACGTTTACGGCGGCGAGGTCAGCTCCCCCATGAACACGCTGGTCGAGGAGTTCAACCGCACCGTGGGGCAGGCACAGGGCGTCCGGGTGCGGGTAGACAGCGTCAGCAACACCAACAGCATCCACGAGAGCGTGCTGGCCGCCGCCTACAAGGAGCCGGGCGCACCGGCGCTGCCGGACCTGTTCGTGTCCTACCCCAAAACCGTGCTGGCGCTGCCGGACGAAGACATCCTGGTGGACTATCGGGACTATTTCACCGACGAAGAGCTGGCGGGTTACCTCCCGGAATTTCTTGCGGAAGGGACGGTCCATGACCGGCTGGTCATTCTGCCGCTGGCCAAATCCACGGAGATCCTCTTTGTGAACAAGACGGCCTTTGACCGCTTCGCCGCCGAGACCGGCGCAAGCCTGGACGAGCTGGCCACCTGGGAGGGGCTGTACGCCGTGGCGGAGCAATACGCGGACTGGTCGGGCGGCAAGTGCTTCTTCGCCCACGACTATCACTTCAACTATTTTCAGGTGGGGGTGGAGTCGCTGGGAGAGCGCTTTTTCGACGAGGACGGCCTCGCCTTCGGCCCCAAGTTCGCCTACGCCTGGTCGCCTTACGCCAGAGCCGCGCTGACCGGCGGGCTGTGGCTGGGCAGCGGCTACGCCACCGAGCCGCTGCGCACCGGCGACGTGATCGCCGCCGTGGCCTCCTCAGCCAGCGTGCTGTATTATTCCGACGTGGTGACCTATGAGGACAACCGGACCGAGCAGGTGGAGATCCTCTCGCTGCCCTGCCCCGTCTTTGCCGGCGGGGAGAAGCTGGTCATGCAGCGGGGCGCGGGGCTGTGCGTGGTCAAATCCACGCCGGAGCGGGAGAAGGCCTGCATGACGTTTCTCAAGTGGCTGAGCGAGCCGGAGCGGAACGTGGCCCTTGCCACGGCACTCGGCTACATGCCGGTGACGAAGGCGGGCTTTGACCGCTCCCTGCCCGCCGCCATCGAGACGCTGGAGGACCCCATGTATGTCTCGCTCTATGAAGCCTTTCTGCAAACGCGGCAGGAGTACACGTTCTATGTCCCGCCCCAGCGGGAGGACTATCTGTCGCTGGAGACCCGCTTTGAAAAAACGGCGCGTCTGCGCCTGACGGCGGGGCGGGCGCAGTATCTGGAGCAGGGCGCGGACGCGCTGGCCCCGCTGCTGCGCACCACGCTGGCGGAGGTCCAAGGAAGCTACGACAAGTAACGCAGGCAGGAGAGGAGGGAGCTTACATGCAGTGGAAGAAGCGCTGGAACAAGGGGTGGCACATACACGGCGCACCGGGGGGCGGGTACAGCATCGGCAGCCGCCTGGCGCTGTATTGGCTGTGCCTGGTGCTGGCGGCGCTGGCCGCTGCGCTGTTCTTGCTGAGCGTGACGGGCGTGCTCTCCCGCACCGCACGCCAGTTCGGGGAGACGGCGGCCTTACAGCAAAAAAACACCGCCGCCGTGTTCATCTCCCAGATGGATATCCTCACCGCGCAGGGCATCGAGCTTTCCGAAGCGGTCAGCGGGGAGATGGAGCGCTTTCTCGCCTGCCGCAGCCTCTCCTTTGAGGCGCTCAACGACGCCCCGGACCTCATCGCCGCGCTGGAGAGCCAGCTGATCCCCACGCTGAAGACCGCCCTGGCGGGCAGCACTTGCAGCGGCGTGTACTTCTGCCTGGACGCCACGGCCAACACGGCGCTGCCGGGGTCCAAAAGCTCCCGCATGGGGGTGTATCTCCGCTATTCCAGCCTGCGCTCGGCCCATCCCAGCGGCAGCACGGCCTACTTCCGGGGCACGGTGGCCGCCGCCAGGGAAAACGGCCTGCAGCTGCACAACCGCTGGAACCCGGAGCTGGACACCTCCCTCATCCCCGGCTACCGGCAGGTCATGTCGTGGGAGGACGACCGCCTCTCCGGCGGCTGCCTCTGGACGGGGCGGGTGCCCCTGCTGGACACCTGGGAGAACGTGACGCTGCTGTGCGTACCCGTGCGGGACGGGGCGGGCGTGGTGCGGGGCATCTGCGGCATGGAGCTGAGCGAGCTTTACTTCAGCCTGTCCCATCCTACGGTCTCCAGCCCCTACGGCAACTTCCTGATGCTGCTGGCCCCCATGAACGGGGAGACCCTGCTTCTGGACCGGGCGATGCTGGGCAGCACGGAAGGGACGGACCTGGCGGCCTCCGGTGAGATGCGGATCCGGACCGGCCGGGACTACGACACCTTCACCTGGAACGGCACGACCTATCTCGGCCAGCATCAGGTCGTCCCCGGACGGCTGGCAGACGGCCACCCGCTGGCGGCGGTCACGCTGGTGCCGGAGAACATCTACCGCCACCGGGCGCAGAGCGCCCGCATCGGCTGGACGCTTGGCTCCCTTGGCTTTCTTGCGGGGATGCTGCTGCTGGCCGTCGCCCTCTCCCGCCGCTTTACCACGCCCATCACCCAGGGCTTTGCCGCGGCCAGAAGCGGGGAGCAGAACTGGCAGCCCACAGGCATCCGGGAGATCGACGAGCTGACGGCCTATTTCCACAGCCGCCTGCGGGAGAAGCAGGCCGAAGAGGCCCTGCCCCGCCAGGTGGAAAGCCTGGTCTCCGAACTCATCGACCGGGCGAAGGGACTGACGGGGACGGAGCGGGTCATCCTGCGCTACTATGCCGAGGGCTATACCGTCAAAGACATCTCCGGCCTGCTCTTCATCAGCGCGGGGACGGTGAAGGGGCACAACAGCCACATTTACAGCAAGCTGGGGGTGGATTCCTACAACGCCCTGAAAGCCTATCTGGACATTCTCCGGCGCTGCGAGCGCCTGGAGGATCTGTTGCAGGGCGGCGGAAAATAGCAGCACTCCACCGGGAAAAGGCCGCTTCGCATGCCGGCTTTGCCACAGCGGCGGCACCACGAGCGTTGTCGAAAATGCGCAATTTATGCCGCTTGTCCTTGTGCATTTCGTCTATGACTCGGTCATGGTTTTGCGGTTTTGGGCCAAAAACAGGACTCAGGCCTATATCTTTTCCCTGTGAAAGCTGATAGAAATAAAAACAACAAGAGCCGCATAGAAAAAGCTGCCGGAGAGGAGGGGGAACACATGAAGCGGGTCATGAAAGAGGCAATGGGAGACTGCTCCACCACAGGGGAGTTTCGCTTTCTCGTTCGCTGTCAAGAGTGCGGCAGGACCTGGCACAGCAGCCCCGTTCGTTTTTCCAAAGCCGGCGCGGAGCCGGAGACGGAGGGGATGCGCACGATCTTCCACGCCCTCTATGAACAGGAACGGGAGGCCGCCCGGGAAAAAGCCGCGGCGGAAGCCTCGGAGATCTTCAGCCGCTGCCCCGTCTGCGGCAGGCTGGTGTGTGACCGCTGCTTCCTGATCTGTGAGGACCTGGACCTGTGCATTGCCTGCGCGAAAACGTTACAGGTGCGCGGCAACGTTGTGGCAGAAGAGGCGTCCTTCCCGCAGGAGCTGCCTGCCGAACCGGCCGAAACAATCGCAACAGAAGGAGATGGATCAACATGAAAGAACAAAAAACCACGAAGAGACTGCTGAGCATCCTGCTCTGTCTCGTCCTGATGATCGGAATGCTCCCCACCATGGCCCTGGCAGAAGAGTGGGGCAAGGTACCGAGTGACTCCAAAACAAACACATTTGACTATGCATCTGGCAGCGAGAGCGGCGCATCGCCCGGGAATTCTGGTACGATCATAGAGAAGCAATACCTACTGCCCGTTTCGATCACGAAACATGTCCGGCAAAACGGCACGGAAACCCCTCCCGCAGAGACCTTTGAGTTTGAAGTGGAGGACACAGCCAAGGATGAGAAGCATCCCCTTTCCTACTACGGTATTGGTGTGCAAGAACTGAAGCTGTCCACGAACGGGGTCAATGATGTTGAGAAAACGTTCTTTTTCAATTACCCAAACGCAACGGATTACGCCACCGAATATCATTGGAATGCCGTTACCAAGTCCGGAACGAAGACGGTCGCCTGGTACTCCAAGACCTTCCTGCTCAAAGAGAAGAATGACGGCAAGCCGGGATGGAGCTATTCTACTGCGGACTATGCGTTGACGTTCTGGTATGACATTGCAGATCACTCCATGGATCTGAGGCTCCATCAGACTGGAAATGATGTGTATTACCGCACAGCTGAGTTCACCAACACCTACAGCAGCACAAGCTATGAGCTTCCCTTCACCAAGACGGTGAAGCAGGGCGGCAACACCGCTCCCGGCAAGGAGAAGTTTGCCCTGGAGATCTTCGATGTGGGCGTCAGCAGTATGGAAGCGCACGCGAAGGATCTCTATACCGCCACCGTCACCACAAAGGGTGCGGGCACCTACGACGGTAAGCTGGTCATTTCCGGTCCGGCCGATCAGGTGGAAGCGCTCCTCTGCGAGGGCTTCTATGTCCGGGAAAAGGACCGCGGCGCAGACCACTGGACGTATGACGACGCGGTGTGGCACATCAAGCCGCAGTACGAGCAAACCAGCGGCCAGACCGTGGTCAATGTCCCGCTCGCCCCCACCAATACGCCGCTGGAAGCGACCGTGATGAACTACCAGCTGGCCATCTATCCCACGACGAAGATGAAGGGTGCCAACGGCATCTATTATGAAGATTCCGAGACCGCCGTGGAGAAGATGACCTTTACCAACACCTACACCTACGACGCCGCAGTCACCCCCCCCATCACGGTCAACACGACCGACACCCAGGGCAAGGCCCTGACCGGGGCCTCCTTCGTGCTGACGGACAGCCAGGGCCGGGAGGCCTACACAGCCACCTCCAACGCCAACGGCATCGTGCAATTTTCCGACGTCAGCAACGGCACCTACACCCTGCTGGAAAAGAGCGCCCCGAAGGGCTATGTGGCCTCCGATGAGACCTACACCCTCACCGTCAGCGATTCCCGCATTACGATGAACGGAAAGGACTACGCCCCTGTGACCTTCGTCAACCGCAAGGCGGCGGAGCTGAACCGCACCGACCACCTCGCCTTCCTGTCGGGTTACGCCAACGGCACCTTCGAGCCTGACCGCAACATGACCCGCGCCGAGGTGACCACCATGTTCGCCCGCCTGCTGACCGAGAAGATGGCGGCGGATCAGACCTATTCCAACACCTTCTCCGATGTGGCAAAGAGCCACTGGGCCGCCAACTACATCGGCTATATGCAGCAGTTCGGCATCATCACCGGCTATGCGGACGGCAGCTTCCGGCCCGACGCCTCCGTGACCCGCGCTGAGTTCGCCGCCATTGCCAGCCGCTTTGAAACGCTGACGGAGGGCACCAAGAGCTTCTCCGATGTGCCGAGCAGCCACTGGGCAGCCAAGTACATCAACTTCGCGGCCACACGCGGCTGGGTCAACGGCTATGCGGACGGGACCTTCCGGCCGAACAACTCCATCACCCGCGCCGAGGTGGCGGCCGTCACCTGCCGTCTGCTGGAGCGCAATGCAGACCAGAGCTACATCCGCAGCCATCTCAGCGAGCTTCGCGCCTTTACGGACGTGAGCGAGAGCCACTGGGCCTACTGGTACACCATGGAGGCCGCCAACGGCCACGACTACACCAAGTCCGGCAGCAGCGAGACCTGGAGCCGCACCTATCGCTAACAGACAGCAGGGCCACGGCCCACGACACCCTATCCACACATCACACAAGATCAAAACGCAAGATCAAACTCAAATAAACAAATAAAAAGGAGACAGAGACTATGGGACTTATCAAAGCGGCATTGGGCGCAGCCGGCGGCGTACTGGCTGACCAGTGGAAGGAATACTTTTATTGCGAAGCCATCCCCGCGGATGTACTGGCAGTAAAAGGCAAGAAAAAGGTTTCGGGCCGGTCCAGCAACAAGCACGGTGACGACAACATCATCTCCAACGGCAGCTTGATCGCCATTGCAGACGGTCAGTGCATGCTCATCGTGGAGCAGGGCAAGGTGGTGGACGTGTGCGCCGAGCCGGGCGAATACACCTACGACATGTCCACAGAGCCCAGCATTTTCTCCGGCGACCTGGGCGAGAGCGTGAAGAGCGTGTTCCAGAACGTCGGCAAGCGATTCACCTTCGGCGGCGAGGCCCCCAAGGACCAGCGCGTCTACTACTTCAACACCAAGGAACTGACGGGCAACAAGTACGGCACGCCCAGCCCCGTCCCCTTCCGCGTGGTGGATCAGAGAGCGGGCATCGACCTGGACATCGGCATCCGCTGTTTCGGTGAGTACAGCATCCGGCTGAAAAACCCGCTGCTGTTCTACACCAATGTCTGCGGCAACGTCAGCGAGGACTATAAGACCGAGAACATCGCAGGCCAGATGAAAACAGAGCTGCTGACCGCGCTTCAGCCGGCCTTCGCAAAGATCAGCGAAATGGGCATCCGTTACTCCGCCCTGCCCGGCCACACGCTGGAGCTGGCCGACGCCCTCAACGAGCAGTTGTCCGGCAAGTGGCGCGACCTGCGCGGTATGGAGATCGTTTCCTTCGGCGTTTCCAGCGTGAAGGCCAACGAAGAAGACGAGCAGATGATCAAGGAGCTGCAGCGCAACGCGGCCTTTATGGATCCCACCCGTGCAGCGGCGCACCTTGTCGGCTCGCAGGGCGAGGCGATGAAGGCGGCAGCCGCCAACACGGGCGCCGGTCCCGCCATGGCTTTCATGGGCATGGGCATGGCCGGTCAGGCCGGCGGCATGAACGCCCAGAACCTCTTCCAGATGGGACAGCAGCAGCAGATGCAGCAGGCCCAGATGCAGGCCCAGATGCAGGCCCAACAGCAGGCTCAGCAGCAGGCGGAGCAGCCCGCCCCCGCTCCGGCGGAGCAGGGCTGGGTGTGTTCCTGCGGCCAGAGCGGCATCACCGGCAAGTTCTGCCCCAACTGCGGGACAAAGAAGCCGGAGCCGAAGCCTGCCGCAGACAGCTGGCAGTGCACCTGCGGCAACATCGCCACCGGCAAGTTCTGCCCGGAGTGCGGCAGCCCAAGACCCGCCCCCGCAGACGACGGCTGGACCTGCACCTGCGGCGCGGTGAACAAAGGGAAGTTCTGCTCCGAGTGCGGCGCGAAGAAGCCGGCCGGCGTCCCCCAGTACAAGTGTGACAAGTGCGGCTGGGAGCCTGAGGACCCCCGGCATCCCCCCAAGTTCTGCCCGGAGTGCGGCGATCCCTTTGACGACGGGGACATCGTGGGGTGAAGCGCCGGATGCTTTGGGTTTTCCTGGTGGGGATCCTCATCGGGATCACCCTTTCCGGGCTGTATCAGCACTTTGTGACAGACCGGATCATGGACCGGGGCGGCATGGAAAATCCGGACTATGCTTGGAGCGACGAGCACACCGAGGGTGCCGTTCCAAAAAACACAGGAATAGGAGTGATAGAGCATGGGATTATTCGATAAGAAATACTGCGATGTCTGCGGCGAGAAGATCGGTCTGCTCGGCAACCGCAAACTAGAGGATGGCAATCTCTGCAAAGAGTGTGCCAAAAAGCTCTCGCCGTGGTTCAGCGACCGCCGCCGTTCCACGGTGGAGGAGATCAAGGCGCAGCTCGCCGACCGGGAGGAAAACCGGGGCAAGGCAGCGCAGTTCCGCACCACCCGCGCCATGGGCGAGGGCTGGAAGGTGCTGCTGGATGAGGAGCACCGTTGGTTCACCGTCACCCGCGCCAGGGATCTGGCGGAGGCCAACCCGGATATCCTGGACTTTGACGCCATCACCGGCTGCCGGCTGGACATCGACGAGAACCGCACGGAGCTGCTGCGGGAGGACGCCGACGGCAAGGAAGTCAGCTACGTTCCGCCCCGCTACGAGTATTCCTATGAGTTTGAGATCATCGTCTCGGTCCGTCATCCCTATTTCGATGAGATGCGCTTCCGGCTCAATGGAAGCTCGGTGGAGCTTGAGACTACGGCGGCGCAGCAGCGTCCCAGAATGGGACAGCCGCAGACCTTCCGCACCGCCGGACGGCCCGACCCGGAGACCTGCGCGGACTACCGCAAGTACCGTCAGATGGGCGAGGAGATCTGCCAGGCGCTCGAACAGGCCCGCAGCGGCGGCAGAGAGGCCGCCCATGCCGCGCAGGAAGCGCCCGCCGAGATCGAACGGGAGAGCACCGCAAGTGCCACGGGCCAATGGACCTGTCCCGCCTGCGGCGGTGCCAACACCGGCAAATTTTGCGAATACTGTGGTTCCCCCCGCCCCTGATTGATCGCCCCGCGCAACACCGCGCGGGAGAACAATACAACACACACAGGCAATCAGGCAATGATAAGGAGGTAATTATGAAAAAGGCGATTTCTCTTGCGTTGGTACTGATCATGGCGCTCTCCCTGACCGCCTGCGGCGACAAGGAAGGGACCGGCAACGCAGCGCAAACCGGCGACAAGGTGCTCGACTGGTGGAACGGCGACTGGTACGGCTGGTGGGAGATGACCGAGTGTGCAGGCTACTATGAAGATGTGGACTACACGAGATGGGACATCTGCGGCAACATCGACATCGGTTCCAATAAGACCGGCACCCTCACGCTCTGGGACGAGGACTACTCCAAGGACAGCCCCATGGCCGAAGTGTCCGTCACGCTCAGCGAATCTGACACCGGTGAATACGGCACGCTGACGTCCAAGAGCGGCAACTTTACGGACGTGGACCTGGCAAGCGAAGAGTGGGTCATTGATCCGGCTTCGGCAGGCTACGAGAACATGATCGTGATCAAGGGCCACTATGAAAGCGGCGAAGACAAGTTCAACTACGAGATCTGGCTGCGCCCGTGGGGGACCTATTGGGACGACGTGGAAGAAAAAGACGAACCTGATTATTACACCGACTGGTATCTGCCGCTGATCAAGGCGGGCAAGTCCATGCCGGACAGCGTCGGCGCAGATGCTCTGGAGGGCAGCGGCGACACGAGCGGCGACGCGAGTGGAACCGCACCCAGCGGCACCGGCATCGTGACCGAGGAGCAGGTGCAGAAGGGCTACGTCTGGATGAACGAGGTCAACAATAACATTTTTGATACCACCTACGAGGAGATGGTTGACTACTTCGGCGTAGATGGCTTGTTCGTCAAGGAGGAATACAGCGACCACATGAAGCTGAACTACCGCTACTACAAGTGGATCTCCAAGGACGATGACTCGCATTTCATCTACGTTAACTTCGCAGAAAAGGAGCCGGGCGTCTTCACCGTCAGTGCGTACAACACCAGCGGCTTCTCCGGCACGGAAGCCATCGCGAAGTATCTCGACACGGTGAAGGCCGAGGCAGCTGAGGCGGATAAGGCTTCCATCGCAAGCGAGGGAACGAAGGACTTCTCTGCAACTGTGACTCAGTTTGCACATGACGATGTGCAGGTCAAGATCACGGCGAAGATCCCGAAGTCCGGCTGGTCGTATGACGAAGACGCGGACTGCCTTGTGGAAAACGATGATCCCTCGGCCTTCGGCGCGGGAGCCATCAGATTCGAGGTAAACGCCAAGGTAGAGGACTTCGACCACTACAAGGACAGCTTTGAAAACTATCAGGAGATCGCAGACCGCGAGATCAGCGGCATCACCTTCCAGGGCCGCACCTACAAGTACATCGGCTACGACTGGATCGAGTACGTTGCGCAGATCGACGACGGACGCGCACTGTCCATCGGACTGACAGATATAGAGTGCGTCCCCGGCACGGCACCCGATGTCATCCTGAACAGCATGACGATCAAGTAAGGTCGAATCCAGCCAAGGCATACTTTGCCTGACCACAGCGTATCAAACGGTGCCCGCCCGCAACGCGGGCGGGCACTTCCTTGAGAGAAAAAGAAAGAGGTGGAACCATCTATGCCAGCACAGGTAACCAACTATCAGTGCCCCAGCTGCACCGGACCGCTGCACTTTGTGGGCGCTTCCGGCAAGCTGGAGTGTGATTACTGCGGCGCCAGCTATGAGGTCGCAGAGATCGAAGCACTTTACGCAGAAAAAGAAGAGAAGGCCGCCGCCGCACAGCAGGCGGCGGAGGAAAAGGACGCAGAGAACAAGGAAGCCTCTGCCGCCGAGGGCGGCGATTGGGATACCTCCGGCTTCAGCGACGACTGGGGCGCGGAGGCAGACGGCATGAAGTCTTACAGCTGCCCCAGCTGCGGCGCGGAGCTGGTCTGCGACGAGAACACGGCGGCGACCTCCTGCCCCTACTGCGGCAACCCCACGGTCGTACCGGGGCAGTTTTCGGGGATGCTGAAGCCGGATCTGGTGATCCCCTTCAAGCTCAGCCGTGAGGACGCCATCCGTGAGCTGAAGAAGCACTATCGGGGCAAGGCGTTTCTGCCCAAAACCTTTTCCAGCGAAAACCAGTTACAGAAGATCCAGGGCATCTATGTCCCCTTCTGGCTCTTCAGCGGCGAGGCGGAGGGCAGCTCGCATTTTGAATGCACCCGCTCCCACACGTATCGAAGCGGCGAATACCGGGTCACGGAGACGGAGCATTATGACGTTTACCGTGCCGGCACGATGCCCTTTGAAAAGGTGCCGGTGGATGCCTCCAGCAAAATGCCGGACGACCACATGGACTCCATCGAGCCTTATGATTACAGCGATCTCAAGCCCTTTTCCACGGCCTATCTCCCTGGCTTTCTCGCCGACAAATATGATGTATCGGTAGACGAGAGCCGTGAGCGGGCCGACATGCGCTGCATGGGCTCGCTGCAAACGGCGCTGCGAGACAGCGTGAAGGGCTATGAGACCTGTTTTGCACGGGGGAAAAACGCGAGCATCAAGGCAGGCAAGGTCCACTATGCGATGCTGCCCGTGTGGGTGCTGAACACCAAGTGGCAGGACAAGGACTTTCTCTTTGCCATGAACGGGCAGACCGGAAAACTCGTGGGCGACCTGCCCGTGGACAGAGGCCGCTTCTGGGCGCTGTTTGCCGCCATTGCTGCGCCGCTGTCCGTGTTGGGTTCGCTCCTTGTGATGCTGATGCGTTAAGGAGGTGCGGGCATGAAAAGAAAACTGACAGCATTCCTGCTGGCGCTCCTGCTGGCGCTGACCCTGTGCTCCCCTGCCCTGGCGGGCGCGGAGTACGGTTCGTTCTACGATGAGACGGAGCAGATCAGCTCCGACGAGCTGACCAATCTGGGGGAAGAGACGTTCCCGCAGCTGTCGAAAACGCTGGGCGTTGACCTGCGGGTGGACGTGTTTACCGACGAGGGCGTGGAGGACAGCACGGTCTGGGATATCGCCACGTATGTCTATGGGAATTCCGATTACGGATTGGGCGAGGAAAAGGAAGGCATCTCGCTGACGCTGCTGCTGAGAGCGCAGCCGGACGGCTCGTATGCGATGGCCGAGAAGGACTGGTGCGTCTATGTCTCCCTGAGCCAGGCGCGAGGCAATGCACAGGAGCTGACCGACGTTGTCTCCGACGCGGTGAAGCCCTACATGGCGGAGCGTGCGTGGAACGGCAAGGACCTGACGATGAGCGCCACGGCACTCGCGCAGGCGATGGGGGCCATGGCGGAGGCCTCGTCGAACTATATCCTTGCAAACTGCCCGCCGGACGGCGTCGGCAAAACCACCGAAACGCCGGAACCGGCCCAGGAGCCGGCCCAGGAACCGGCGCAGGACGGCGCCGGCGAAACCACCGAGACGCAGGACCTGGACCAGGAAAGCGCCGAGATGAACTACATCTTCGATCTCAGCGACCAGCTCACCGCCGAGGAATGGCAGGAAGCAGAAGCACGGGCGGCGGACATTTCCCAGCGCCACAACTGTGGTGTTTACGTCGTTTTTGTGGATAACTTCAAGAAATACGGCGACGGAGACGATGTTTACAAAACCACCTATGAGCTCTACCACGCCAACGAGCTTGGTATGGGCGAGGGGCGGGACGGCATCATCATCCTGCTGAGCATGGCAGAGCGCGACTACGCCATGTTCGTCTACGGAGAGAACGCATCGTATGCGTTCAATGCATACGGGCAGAAGCAGCTGGAAGACGCTTTCCTCGGCTACTTCAGCGACAACGACTGGTGCGGCGGTGTTTCTCATTACCTGGATACCTGCGACGAGTATCTGACCCTTGCGGAAGATGGTACGCCTGTGCGGTCGAGTCCGGTGCCGCTCATCATCGCGGTGGTGGCGGGCTCCTGCGTGATCGCCCTGGTCGTGTGCCTGATCCTCAGAGCAAAGATGAAGTCTGTCCACAAGGGCGTTGACGCAAATGTCTATGCCACCGGGGGCGGGCTGACCCTGACGGACAGCTATGACCACTACAGCCACACCACCGAGTCGCGCACAAAGATCGTTGACGATTCCAAGAGTGGCGGCGGCGGGGGCGGAAGCACCTCGAGCTGCAGCGGTGGCGGCGGCAGCGGCCGCAGCGGAAAATTCTAAGGAGGGTGGAGCATGAAGTATTTGACACGACACCGACCGGTCACGATACTTCTCTGCCTGACGCTGGGCTTGCTTCTGACCGCCTGCGGCGGACAGAGCGAGCCATCCCCGGCAGAAGGCAGCAGCAGCCTGGCGGGGGCACTGGTCGGCGGCAAGCGCAGCATGGTCAGCGAGTCTGCGCAAACGACCGACCCGGAAAAGGGGGCGGCGGCGCTTGCCCTGCTGCGGGAGAGCATGGCAGGAGAGGACCAGCTGGCCGGTGCGGTGGCCTACCTCGGCCATCGGGAGCAGGGGGAGGCCCTGCCGCTGACGAGCTGGCTGGAAAAAATTTTTCCTGACCTGACAGAGGAGCTGCCATTCCTGCTGGAGATCCCGGCCGAACGCACCCTTGGTCCGGGCTACGGTGACCTCTACTGCATCATCCCCAGGGACGAGCGCACCAGTCTCGCCGTGAACCATGTGACCTGGCAGTCACAGGGCAACGGGGTGTGGCCGGTGGCGGACGAAGTCCTCTACCGGGAAGAATACGCGCAGCCTGTGTTGGTATTCGTGAATTATGAAACGTGGCCCGATGAGCCGGACACGGAGATCGGCCTGGTGACCAACAGCGGCCTGGAGGTGAAGTGGTACCCGATGACCGATCTCTCCGGCAGCCCCATCGTACCCACCGGCGTGGACTACGCCCCCATGCTGATGGATATTGGGGTCTTCAGCGAGAACGTAGGCCCGGACGATCCGGAGGATCAGGAGCCGACGGGCGACGACTGGTGGCTGCCGCCGACGGATGTGGGCCTGGGCAACACCGTCTGGGTCTGCGATGGCTGGCTGATGGAACTGCGCCAGGGCGGCGGTGGCCCCAATTATGCGGGGACCGCCGAGCTGTACCTCACCGTCGAAGACGAGGCGGAGATGGCGCTGGCCTACTCCGGCGTGTGGCGCATGGAGGATGACTGCCTGCGGCTGGAGATCTCCGACGGCGTTGGCACCACCCTCAACAGCAGCTTTCCGATCCTCATTTCCCCCTCCGGCGAGGAGATGTATTTCCAGCGCTCGCGCAGCGGCGAAGGGGCACCCTTCCTGCCGGACGACATGGACTCCATCGGGCTGACCCTGAGCTACGGCTGAACCCACCGGGAAGGCTCCCTTACAAAAAAACTCACAGGATACGGCAATTAATTTCTAGAACCAAACGAAGCCGGGTGAAGCACAAAACTGCTTCACCCGGCTTCCTCATGCCATGGCGCATTTTGCCGACATCCTCCCTCATCCACTCTCCAGCATCCGCTGCTTCACTTGGCGGCGGGCGCGGGAGAGCCGCACGCGCACGCTGCCCAGCTGATAGCCAAAGTGATCCGCCAGCTGGGGTGTCTTCCAGTCATCGAGATAGTAGCGCAGGAGCAGCTCCCGGTCGATGGGGCGGAGCTGGTCACAGATGGTGAACAGCTCGTCCAGCGCTTCGCTGTGGAGCATCTGTTCCTCCAGGGTGGGGCCGTCGTCCGGCAGATCCTGGGCGTGCAGAGGAACAAACAGCTTCTGATCCCGTGCCTCTTTTTTCAGCAGGTTATAGGTGGTGTTGCGGACGGTGACAGCCAGATAGCCCGGCAGCTTGTCCTTTTGCAGCCCCCGCAGCCGCGGCACGCAGGCCAGCAGATGGAGCATCCCCTCCTGGATGATCTCTTCCCGCAGGGCCTGCTTGCGGCAGTATCGCTTCGCCGTGCCCCACAGGAGCGGGGCGTAGGTCTCGTAAAGCCATGTCATAAATTCCTGGTCGCTCAAACCGGTCGTTTCTTCAAACTGCATGGTTCGCGCCTCCTTTTGTTCCTTCTATCTCTATAAACGTTTGAACGAGCAAAATGTGACGCTTTTTTCCAAAATTTTTTCGATTTGGTAGGTTTGCACAATATCAATCTGTCAATGGATCGACATCTGTGCTATACTATCTTCAAATTTCCAAACCAGGAGGCCGTTCTCCATGCCTGACTACGATTTTATCACCACCTACACCGGGGTCCACTTCTTCCCCACCCGCCCCGACCCGGACGGCGTGCGCATCGCGGACGTGGCCCATGCGCTCTCCCTGCTCTGCCGGGGCAACGGACACGTCAAGACCTTTTTCTCCGTGGGCCAGCACTGTCTCCACTGCGCCCGCGAGGCCCTGGCCCGAAACCACTCCCGCCGGGTGGCCCTGGCCTGCCTGCTCCACGACGCCAGCGAAGCCTACCTCTCCGATGTCCCCCGGCCCTTCAAGCAGCATCTCCCCCAGTACCGGGCGCTGGAAGACCGCCTGCTGGCCGCCGTCTACCAAAAATATCTTGGTGGGCCGCTGACCCAGGAAGAGCAGCGGCAGGTCAAGCAGATCGACGACGATATGCTGGCCTATGACCTGGCCTATCTCCTAAACATGCCGCCGGAGGATGGGGTGCTGCCGAAGATGGCATCAGAATTTTCCTACGAAGTCCTCCCCTTCGCCACCGTAGAAGAACAGTATGTAACCCTCTTCCAAAATCTGCATATCGTCTGACAAAAGTCGTAGGGGCCGCAGACCTCTGCGGCCCGCTCACCCACGGCAGTACCGCGTGTTGCTCTGTGGTACTGTGCGCTAGGTTGCGGGCCGCAGGGGTCTGCGGCCCCTACTTATTTACTCATACGTTTTATGCGATTTTTCCGGGGTGAACCAGACCTTTGCTCAGTCCTCCAGCTCGTTTTCGCGGATGCGCAGGGCGCCGGTGGGACAAGCCTCGGCGCACTCCAGGCAGTTCAGGCAGTCCTTGATGGCGTCGCTCTTCTGGAACTCCGGCCGAATGACCGTGGAGAAGCCACGGCCCACCAGACCCAGCAGGCTCTTGCCCACCACTTCGTCGCAGATGCGGACGCACTGGTTGCAGAGGATACACTTGCCCTGGTCCCGCTCGATGGCGACCAGGCGCTTCTCCTTGAAGCTGGGGTGGATCTTGCCGCAGCCGTTGCCCCGCAAGCGGGCGATATACTCCGGCTGAAGCTCATACAGGTTGGCGCAGCGGATGAGCTTACACTCGGTGAAGTCAAAGCAGCCGCAGTCCAGGCAGCGGGAGGCCTCGGCGCGGGCCTGGGCCTCAGAGAAGCCGAGGTTGATCTCCTCGAAGTCGTGCTTGCGCTCCTCCGGATCACGGGTGGGCATCTTGGCGCGGGGCAGCTTGATGAAGTCCTTGTAATCCTCCGGAGACACGTCGCGGACGGAGAGGTAGGTCTTCTGGTAAGGCACCTGAACGCCGTGCAGGTACAGGTCCACGACCTTGGCGCAGCGGCGGGCCTCGCCGATGGCTTCGATGGCGATGGAGGCACCCCGGTTGGTGGCGTCGCCCACGGCGAAGACGCCCTCCATGGAGGTGCGGTAGCTGGTCTCGTCGGCGGCAATGATGCCCTTCTTGTTCAGCTCCACGCCCTCAAACCCGGCGACGTTGACCTTCTGGCCGATGGCACCGATGACGCAGGTGACGGGCAGCGTCTCGAACTTACCGGGCACAGGCACGGGGCGGCGGCGGCCGCTCTCGTCCGGCTCACCCAGCTCCATGACCTGGAGCTTGATCTCCTTGACCTTGCCGTTCTCGCCGATGATCTCAGCGGGGTTGGTCAGGAACTTATAGACCACGCCCTCTTCGCGGGCTTCGTCGATCTCGATCTGCTCAGCAGGCATCTCCGCCTCGGTGCGTCGATAGACGACATAGACCTCTTTGGCCCCCAGACGCACGGCCGTGCGGCAGGCGTCCATGGCGGTGTTGCCGCCGCCGACCACGGCGACCTTGTCGCCGATGTCGGGCTTCTCGCCCATGGCGACCTGACGCAGGAAGTCGATGCCGCCCATGACGCCCTCCAGATCCTCACCGGGGCAGCCGATGGGCGTGCTGGACCAGGCACCGATGGCCAGGACCACAGCATCATACTGGCTCTTAAATTCCTCGAAGGACATCTGCTCGCCGATGCGGAAGTTGTTCTTCATTTCTACGCCCAGAGAGGCGATCTCGTCGATCTCCTGATCCAGGACTTTCTTGGGCAGACGGTACTCCGGGATACCATAGCGCAGCATACCGCCCATCTGGGGCATGGAGTCCACGATGGTCACGCGGTTGCCCTTCAGGGAGAGGTAATACGCTGCAGTCAGGCCGCCGGGGCCGCCGCCGATGACGCCCACCCGCTTGCCGGTGGCAGCGGCCTTGGGGGGCACATAGCCGCCCGCCGCCAGAACGCGGTCAGCGGCGAAATATTTCAGGTAAGCGATGGAGATCGACTGCTCCACCATCTGCCGGCGGCAGCCGCCCTCACAGGGGTGGGGGCAGACGCGGCCAATGGACGCCGGGATGGGCAGGCGCTCCTTGATGATGCGGACGGCCTCCTTGTCGTCGCCCCGCGCGATGGCCTGGACATAGCCCTGGGCGTTCACGCTGGCCGGACATTTCAAGACGCAGGGACCGCGGCAGTCGCCGTCGTGGTCGCTCATGAGCAGCTCGATGCTGGTCTTCCGGGTGCGGACAACGCGCTCGGACTCGGTGTAGATGACCTGACCGTCCTGGGCTTCCGTGGCGCAGGCCCGCAGGAGCTTGGGGCTGTTCTCGGCTTCCACCACGCACAGGCTGCACCCGCCGTAATGCTTCAGTTCGCTGTTGTGACAGAGGTTCGGGATCTCGATGCCGTTGTTCTGCGCCACCTCCAGGATGGTTTGCCCGGCGCGGCCGGAACACACTCTGCCGTTGATGGTCAGCTTGATTCTTGCTTTCATGTGACTCATGTGATGTCCCCTCCCCTCTTAGTCTACCACGATGGCGTCGAACTTACAGGAGCTGACGCACTGCTTACACTTGATGCAGGAAGACTGGTCAATGACATGGGGCGTCTTCCGCTCCCCGCTGATGCACTCCACAGGACACTTCCGGGCGCAGACCGTACAGCCCTTACACTTGGTCGGGTCGATGGAGATCTTCAGCAGTGCCGAGCACTCGTGGGCGGGACATTTCTTGTCCCGGATGTGTGCCTCGTACTCATCCCGGAAATACCGGATGGTGGTCAGCACCGGGTTGGGGGCTGTCTGGCCCAGGCCGCACAGGGAGCCGTCCTTGATGCTCACGCACAGCTGCTCCAGCATCTCGATGTCGCCCTCCTGACCCTGTCCGTCGCAGATGCGGTTCAGGATCTCCATCATGCGGGTGGTGCCGATCCGACAGGGCACGCACTTGCCGCAGGATTCGCGGGCGGTGAAGTCCAGGAAGAAGCGGGCGATGTTCACCATACAGGTGCTGTCGTCCATGACGACCATGCCGCCGGAGCCCATGATGGCACCCGTGGCAGAGAGGGCCTTGTAATCAATGGGGGTGTCCACCAGGTCGGCCGGGATACAGCCGCCGGAGGGGCCGCCCATCTGCACGGCCTTATAGGAACGGCCGTCCTTGATGCCGCCGGCGATGTCGAAGATGACATCCCGCAGGGAGTTGCCCATGGGCACCTCCACCAGGCCGCCCCGCTGGACCTTACCGGTCAGGGCAAAAACCTTGGTGCCCTTGGAGTTCTCCGTACCCATGGCGGCAAAGGCCGCGCCGCCGTTGTTGATGATCCAGGCGACGTTGGCAAAGGTCTCCACGTTGTTGATGTTAGAGGGCTCGTTCAGATAGCCGCTCTG
>ERZ1034901.1188-NODE-1188-length-18499-cov-22.991705_pt1 | contig 18499 bp, 16 predicted proteins | sample MGYA00520628_ERZ1034901 | MGnify/ENA primary metagenome ERZ1034901 (study PRJEB33766, sample SAMN09781783) | gut metagenome | biome: gut microbiome | host: Homo sapiens | place: Madagascar | study: EMG produced TPA metagenomics assembly of the PRJNA485056 data... | reverse complement strand
GGATTGAAAATCCCCGTGTCCTTGGTTCGATTCCGAGTCCGGGCACCAAAATTTAGTTTCATGGCGTCTCTATGAGTCCTGAAACGTTAAAAATCAGTTAGTAACAAAGAATCTGGAGCACCAGCAGGTGCTACCAGATTTTTTTACATCCATAGTTTTTTAGGGCTTAATTGGGGCCCCATCGGTTCGATAAACTATGGAGCCCCCACTATGTCTCTCAGCGATACCGCCATCCGTAATGCAAAGCCGCTTGATAAATCCTGGAAACTCAGCGATACGCAGGGTCTGTACCTGCTGATTAAACCCAACGGCTCTAAACTCTGGCACCTCAAGTACCGTTTTGGCGGTAAAGAGAAAAAGCTGGCGTTTGGCGCTTATCCTGCTGTTTCTCTGGCAATTACCCGCAAGATGCGTGAGGACGCCCGCTCGGTATTGAGCACAGGCAACGATCCCGGCGTGAAAAAGCAGAAGGAGAAGTTTGCCCGTAAAAGCGGTAACACTAAAGAATACAGACGGCATCAGTGAAAATATAAAAAAATAAACAGACAGTTAACTCCTCTTGATATTTATTTTAAAAAATTAAACCGCGAACGTCACGAATACATTGTATATAAAGAAGTTAATTCGCTTATTGAAGAATATGCAGACAAATTTAACCTTGAACGAAGAGAAAATATGAGTCTTGATAAGAAATAACTAACATTAAATTTTAATAATCAAATATATAAAAATATCTATGGAAAGTTGGTAGTGGTGAAAATTGGATGGGCTATCACATATCAATTTTATTAGCTTTACATGAATATCTCTCTCATCAAAATAGACATAAATTACCTCCCTTTAGTTTTTTAGTAATCGTTCAACCAAGCAAGGTTTATTTTCCTGGTACAGCTTCTGGTAAAAATATACTAGATCACGCTAATAAAAATGAAAACCTACAGAAATCAAGGAAAATTGATATTACTGCCATAAGGCACATTTTGAAAAATTATATCAGCAATTAAAAAAATAATCCAAATTTCTAAATTATCGTTCTCGAGCATACTGATAGCTCAATATGGGAACAAGTTGATAATACTCATGAATCGGTTTGCTGGAAAGATGAAGAAGATGGGCTCATACCTCAAAAATGGATCAGATAAATTACACCATTAAACCTATATAAAACTTAGCTTACACCAATTCAACCAAACAATGTAAGCTTAGTAATAAATCACTAATATTAAATAAATTAGTCAAACATACCATTAATAACTTGCACCTCAATCTTATCTTTTTATTAGGAGATAATTCACCTCTTTGAATTTTTATTACTTCAATGACTTGGGGAGAGTATGATTAAGTTCTAATACTATTTCCCTCCCACATAATCTGCATTTATCTATATATAATTCTTCAATAATTTAATATTATTCTTTCATCCCATCAAAGCACTGGTCGGGAAGGACAATCAGATCGTTCTTCCATCTCGTTAGCCATATTACGTTGAGATATGCGGCGGATCGCCTCAGAAGCAACAAATAGCGCACGCATTGAAAGTGCCATAAGTTCAAGGCGAGTCATACCATGAAAAGCATATCGACTTTCTACATAATTTGGAAAATTTGCGCATGCCTGGAACAACCGCTCATCATTGCGTGTAGGTTTAATCTTAATTAATTCAGCGGCTAGTTTGGGTAGATGATGTGACAATTTTTTTAGTTGGTCACCAGTCCATCCTAAGTGAGTTAGTGAAGCTTTAATTGATAATTCAGCCATCAAACATGCCGTTTGAACAGCAGCATCAGGATCTGTTCCAGATAGAATACGGGGGGTCGCCACAGCGGATGACCGCGCATTACATAAAAGTTCTTTTGCCGGAGATCCCATGTTGATAAGATCATCAACGCCATATCCAAAGTCCCAAAGATCACAGACGCCATAAAAAGCCCTCCAACCTTGCTCAGGGTAATTCTGAAAAATAAATTCTAATTCGCTTTGCGAGATATCAATACATTTGAGGGGATCAATACTAAAAGAACCATAAGCGACATTAATGTGCACAGGGTACATCACATCACGCAGAGCAACCCCACCAACCATTACTGATGGAATAGAAAAATCGCCTTTTGGGTAAAGATATTCATAAATCCCCATCACAGGCTCCCATATCCCCTTATCCAGTATATCGCCAGTGATATTTTTTTCTTTCATCCATTCGATTACAACACAAAATGGTCGAGCATGAAGTGCGACATCAGCGGCTATCAACTTGTCGTCAATTTTATGTACAAAATCTTTAGTTATGATATGCATTGATTGCTCCACTAAAAATAATCTGCATAAATCATACAACTAAGTCTCCTGAAAGACTTATGACTATTTAGTCAAATACCTGTACCAGTCTAAAAACAAGAACTATATTAGTTTAATAATTTTCAAAATTGTCAATCAAGAGACGACATTTGCCAAAGTATATAAACTGGCTGATGCAAAACACCCTCCCCAGTCAGGTGTTGCTCCAGTCATGGCTTACCCGCAACGGCATAGATCGTAAGCTCTCTTATCTCTATGTCCAGAATGGCTGGCTCAGGCGAATCGCTCACGGCGTATACTGCCGGACGGGTCGTGAACCGGATTGGTGGATGCAGTTTACTGCCTGCAATCGCAGTGGGAAAGGCCAGTTCGGGTGGCGGGGCTAACCAGCCTTGCGCTTCAGGGCTATGCGCACTATACCGAACTGGGGAAATCGCAGGTCTGGCTCGCGCTCCCGGCTTACGTCAAGCTACCGGGATGTTTTGCTGCCTTCGACCAATCTACGACGTTTGTCACAGTGTATACCTCTGGCCTCACCGTCGATATAACACCATTCACGACAAAACTGAATGTCGGCGACCGGCAGTTAGCGGGCAGTGTCCCGGAACTGGCCGCGTATGAGATCGCCTACGGTGTTCCTTCGTTGATCTCGTTCGAACATGCCGATGCTCTGTTTCAGGGAATGAATCTTCTCAGCCCGCGTAAATTACAAACACTACTCTGCGCCAGCCATTCGGTAAAACCAACCGGGTGATGCTTTACCTTGCCCGGCGTAATGGGCACCCTTATTTTCAGTATCTTGATCAAAGCGGTATAGAAACAGGTACAGGAAAGCGGCAAATCATACCCGGCGGCTGGCTGGAGCCGGATTATCAAATTACTGTTCCACGCACATTTAAACCGGAAGGAATTGAAGATGGATCTGCGTGATAGTTATGACCGACAGGTTAAACTGCTGATGGCTGCTCTGCCGCATGTGGCGAAGGAGTCCTGTTTCGCGTTGAAAGGCGGCACTGCAATCAATTTGTTTGTGCAGGATTTTCCCCGTTTGTCGGTGGATATCGATCTGGCGTATAAGACTTTTGCTGATCGCGATACCGATTTGACGGCTATTAACGATGCTTTGAAGAGAATTACTGCATCGCTGAACAGTAAACCGGGGATTACCGCGATTCGACAGGAAAATAAAGCAAATGAAAAGCGCATCATTGTGAATACCGCTGATGCACAGATAAAGATCGAGGTTAGTCCTGTCTGGCGTGGACTGTTGTCGAGGTGGGAATGTTTTTCACGCCGCTATGTGTGCAGTTCCACCTACTATATGTGAACCTCAGACCGTTATGTGTGGATCAGACTCCACACATAACGGTCTGAGGTAAGCGTTCCCGACAGCTAATATTTATTATTTTAGCGCAAAAATATCATTCCCTCACTTTCCCATTACCATCAAACAATGTATCCCATTGTTGAATATCAACATCGTCTAATACCAGACAGTCTCTGGTCATTTTTTTTAATTCCGCAATTTTCTTACTATCAGCAAACGGAACAAAAGATACGTAATCTCTCTTATATGTCTCATCCCTGATTTTTACTACTGCCATAGGGCAAATCAGGTTTTTACTTTCCACAGAAAATACATTCACACCTTTAATGTAAAAATGCTCTCCCATATCTGATAGTACCTGAGTATTCCACGACGTTTTATGAAACATAGCAGGTTTATACTTCTCTCCGTTAATAAGATAAAAATGTGGTGTTTTGCTAACAAGACCAATCGCATTGAGTGATGAATATATAAATATTGTTGCGATATTAGGGAAGAATAAAAACGTCACCAAAACTACACCCACAATTGCCAATGATATTTGATGAACAACTGAAACAACATTGTTTTTTGTTTTTCCCGTGTTGGCAAAATAAATAATTGAAGGAAAGAATGTAAGAAAAGAGAATGCAATCATAAACAACAGTGCAAAAATGACAGCAGTAGTGCTCTCCCCTTTACTTGACTGCATCAGGAACGAGATCGGGATAGAAATTGACAATGTTGCAGAAAAAACCCCAAACAGATTTACGAGTGTATGCCCGATAAAGCAACCTATATTACTTATTACACCATCATCTTTATTCCATTTAAAACTTCTCATTAACGTCAGGAATACAAAGCAAAATGACAAAAACAAAATGATTGAGACGATTAGAATAAGCCCGGGTTCATATCCCTTAGTTACTTTCGCCACCTCAGGTATGAATGGGATAAAAATCATAGCCAAATACAGGATGGATAAACACAAAGATGCAGCAGGAAGTTTCGATAATACATTTACAGCACGACTGTTTTCTTCATAGGTTGACTTAATAACTATCAATATAGAACTGGGTATAACCAATGTCATTGAAATTGCTAGCGCAAATATCATAACTGAAACCAAAACCGACATAAGCCCAGCATTAAACGAAAGTATATCAGGAAAAATATCTACTCGACCTATACTATTCAAATAGCTCCAAACAACTATTCCTGATAACAAAGCGACATAGGGAACAAGCTTCGCAACTCTTTTCCCCATAACGCTAAGCATGTTTTTCATGTCCTCTGGCATCGCGACTCCTTGTATATTCCATGTATGGTAAAACCTTCAACTAATCAATACCAACAAAATTATTATTATCAATACCATGAAATTTATGGGATATTATTTTTCAATGCAATTAAATTCTGACAAGCTCAATGAATGCGCAACTCCATTCTGTTCTGATTACGACCGATACATTGATTATAAATATAGATAAGCAGCTAAACATTCACTGTAGGAAAATTTCACACGGATATACAAACAACGGGTAACACGGAGGATTTTACTACAATCACTGACTACCTGCGGCAGGCAAAAATCTAAAGCCGTATTTAAATGAATAAGGTTCAATGGACTGCGGATAGAATCTAACCACTATGCAATTTCGTGATAACTTTCACAAAATCAAAGCGATATTCTGTCCGCCATCACTCTCTGGCACTCTCCCTGATTGTGCAGAAATGTCCGCTGCAGACATTTCGATAACGTGCATAGTCATTCATAATCATTCACGCCTTTTAGTTTCGAAGCATTCTGTTTAATGTCGGCATACCTGGCGATTAGTTGTTTCAGGTGCATCTCTGCCTGAGCCTCTGCTGCAGGAGAGCGTGGCTGCCCTACCGGCGATTGCGCCAGTATCCACAGTTGTTCTTCAGCCGGTATGGATTGGTTAAATAGCTGCATAGCGGAATACACCACAGATTTCAGTTCACTGACCGTCATATATTTCCCTTTATGCTCATCCAGTCCGTTCAGTCGTTCACTCAGTTTCTGTAGCGTCATCATTCCCTGATGCCAGCCATTCAGGTTTCCTGTCGGCAATGTTGTTGCTGCCACTGTTGCATCAGAGGTTTTGCCTGCTCCGGCCAAATCGCCCGGGCTTGTTCGACAAGCTGCCGTCCTCGGGTAATGAGCCAGTGTCCGGTGGTAGCTTGTCCAGAAGTGCAAGCTGATGCTGTCTTCGCTACCGTCATCAGCAAGTGTATTATTAACAATAAGATTTACTGTTGAGAATATTCAGAAAGGACTGCATCAAAATTATTTTTTAATTCAATCAAAGTCAAATCAGCCCCAATACTTAATTAACAGCACACTAAGACAATGGAGAAGTAAAAAGCAATGCAGATCAACATATTGAGAATAAAAAATAATGGGGAAATTTCCTGACAATAAAAATAATCGCAGCCATATCAATTGATTAAAAACGTCTTTATAAATATTCCTAATTATATTTTTATTATGTTATTTTGTTTTTTATTCACCACAACATCTCTTAATAGACAGGCTATACATAGTGCAAAATACTGACTTACCCGCGCCTATGCCACAGATACTGTTATCTGATAGTTATGCCCATGTTGCCTAAGTAATTCATAAGTATTCGCCGTGTAATGACATTAAATTCTTGTCCGGCAATCAGGTCATCCCCGTATCCACAGGTCTCAATATCGGCGAGGAGATTTTATTTTAGGCAAGCGGAAATTTGCATTACAGCATATTCAGGCCTACACCCGAACGACCTGATTAACCATAAAAAATTGATTCAGCGCAGCATGTTAATTATTCCTGGATCTTACATTGTCATTGCACAGTAAATGTAGAAACTTATGCGTAACGGAGTATTTATGAGTTTTAAACGTTTGGTTATAATTACCGCAATATCCTGTATGTATACCGGATTTGCATTTGCAGCGAACGTCACATTGAACCCTGCCCAGGTAGAACACCTGAATAACGTCATTAATCACGAGGTAAAAGGGAAAGATGACCGTAATTTTGTCTATACCAACTGGACAGAAGCTCAACGTGTGGCCGAATTTATTTGCCGACCACTCGCACTGAAAGAACTACAGAAGCGGTATACCGACGTAGATAAGGTTATTTTCGATCAGGGAAAACATAATATGCAGCGTCTGATCTCACCTGCACTGCTGACAGGTAATGGTCAGTACCGTAGGGGGATTAACTGGACGACCTTTCACTTCGCCTGTGAACTGTCAGTGAAAACCGGAGAGGCGATGGCTTTCAGGTTGTTGAGAAATAAAACCCTGACCATGGCTCCGGGGCCCGTTATTCGCTCCGGGGAGATCGGCCAGTGAAAAATATTCTTACCGCGTTTCTCATCATCACTCTCCCTGCTTTCTCCGCCACGGCAGCCAGTTTTGACTGCCGCCAGTCCCGCAGTGCGGATGAAAAAGCAATTTGCTCATCACATAGCCTCAACGATTTGGATGTGGAGATGAGTGTTAAGTATCAATTTCTTCATGGGCTTTACGCGATGGGAGCCGCCGGGGAACTGCATGACTCACAGGTACTATGGCTGGCTGAACGTCGCCAGTGTGGTGGCGATACAACCTGCCTGACGAAAGCATACAAGCAGCGCCTGAAAACGTTGAACCATCTTTATGACGCGATTAATAAACCACTCTGAGTCTGGAGTGAACTGGTGGTTGTCGGAGACGCCTTCATACAAGGCACCTCCTTACCGGCGCGTGTAACGCAAAAAGAGCCTGATGATTGTTCTTCCATCGGCTCTTTCTCTGAAGTTAAGGAAGGCTCCGGACGGACGTACTCGCTGGCATATGTGGCTCCAGCTCAACCAATAATAATCACCATCGTTATTTTTTATTTAATAATAATCTCCTGAAAAATAGATATGGCCAAAATTCAATCCTGCCTGGTTTAATTCAGCATCAACCACCAGAAATAATCAATATCTCAACTATCATATCGTTTAATATTCACCGCCAAAATTTTATTATTTTCTTCTGCTTTACAGGGAAATTGTCAATCTGTTTATTATGCATGACTTAAATAGTTAATCGAAAAACATCATCACCATTACTGACGTGTTTTATTTATTGATAACAGTGTCATACGTTCTTTTTTTACAATGAAACAATCAATTGCTAAATTGTTTTTTAACTCAATAGTTAAGCGCGAAACGTTTTAATAAATGATAAAAATCCTAAATTCCTTGTTCATAATGTAGGGGTGTGTTAAATAGGTGGGCAAAATTTGGTTCCCCCTTCTCGCCTGTAATATTGCAGCATCTTCGCACTCCCATGAGACATTGCGACTTAATAAGAAGGTGATAAGCCCTGCATAAGCGCATGGGCTGACCATGGTTTTATATTCATAAAAATATTTCGTTATAACCCATTGATTTAATATCAATAATTTATTGTGGGTTCGGGTTTGTTGTGACTGTGGCATTATTTCCGTGCAAAGGAGCTGATATGTCTGAAAGACATTTACCTGATGACCAGAGCAGTACTATCGATCCATATTTAATTACCTCTGTTCGCCAGACCCTGGCAGAACAAGGCGCAGCATTACAAAACTTGTCTAAACAACTGGATTCCGGGCAGTACCAGCGTGTCCTTAATTTGATAATGAACTGTAAAGGGCACGTTATTCTTTCGGGAATGGGTAAATCGGGGCATGTCGGTCGTAAAATGTCAGCGACGCTGGCCTCTACCGGTACACCGAGTTTCTTTATTCATCCGGCAGAAGCATTCCATGGCGATCTGGGTATGATTACGCCCTACGATCTCCTGATCCTTATTTCCGCCAGCGGTGAAACGGATGAAATCCTCAAGCTGGTTCCTTCACTGAAAAATTTCGGCAACCGAATTATCGCCATTACCAATAATGGAAATTCCACGCTGGCGAAAAATGCTGATGCTGTGCTGGAACTCCATATGGCGAATGAAACCTGCCCGAATAATCTTGCACCAACAACGTCCACCACGCTGACCATGGCGATCGGCGATGCGCTGGCTATTGCCATGATCCATCAGCGCAAATTTATGCCAAATGATTTTGCACGTTATCACCCGGGTGGCTCATTAGGCCGTCGCCTGCTGACCCGCGTTGCGGATGTCATGCAGCATGATGTTCCTGCGGTGCAACTGGATGCGTCATTTAAAACCGTGATTCAACGTATCACCAGCGGATGCCAGGGAATGGTGATGGTAGAAGACGCAGAAGGCGGGCTGGCAGGCATTATCACCGACGGTGACCTGCGTCGCTTTATGGAAAAAGAGGATTCTCTGACGTCCGCCACGGCGGCTCAGATGATGACGCGTGAACCGCTGACGCTACCGGAAGACACCATGATCATTGAAGCGGAAGAAAAAATGCAAAAGCACCGCGTCTCAACGTTATTGGTGACTAACAAGGCAAATAAAGTCACTGGCCTGGTGCGCATTTTCGACTAATTAAACAACGGGGTGCGAGAGTTTAGTCTCTCATTGAGTTTGCGCCCCACTGAAACTTTGATAATCGTTACATGTTGATAAAAGTGAAGTCTGCCGTATCCTGGATGCGTGCTCGTCTGTCTGCCATCTCACTGGCAGATATCCAAAAACACCTGGCGAAAATCATCATTCTGGCACCGATGGCGGTGCTGCTGATCTATCTGGCCATCTTCAGCCAGCCTCGCTATATGAGCGAGTCGAAAGTCGCCATTAAACGCTCAGATGATTTAAACAGCGGCAGCCTGAATTTTGGTCTGCTTCTGGGCGCCTCTAACCCCAGTTCCGCAGAAGATGCGCTGTATCTGAAAGAGTACATCAACTCGCCGGATATGCTGGCGGCGCTGGATAAGCAACTGAATTTTCGTGAAGCGTTTAGCCACAGCGGGCTCGATTTTCTTAATCATCTTAGCAAGGATGAAACCGCAGAAGGCTTCCTCAAGTACTACAAGGATCGTATCAACGTTTCGTATGACGATAAGACCGGATTGCTGAATATTCAGACGCAGGGCTTTAGCCCGGAGTTTGCGCTTAAATTTAACCAGACCGTGTTGAAAGAGTCAGAACGCTTTATCAATGAGATGTCGCATCGCATTGCGCGCGATCAGCTTGCCTTTGCAGAAAGCGAGATGGAAAAAGCGCGCCAGCGTCTGGATGCCAGCAAGGCGGAACTGCTCTCTTATCAGGACAGCAACAACGTCCTGGATCCACAAGCCCAGGCGGAGGCGGCGAGCACATTAGTCAATACGCTGATGGGTCAGAAGATCCAGATGGAAGCAGATCTGCGTAACTTGCTGACATATCTGCGTGAAGATGCACCACAAGTGGTGAGTGCGCGTAATGCGATTCAGTCATTGCAGGCACAAATCGACGAAGAAAAAAGCAAAATCACGGCGCCACAAGGTGACAAATTAAACCGCATGGCAGTGGATTTTGAAGAAATCAAATCAAAAGTAGAGTTCAACAGCGAGCTGTACAAACTGACCCTGACCTCCATTGAAAAGACCCGTGTAGAAGCGGCTCGTAAGCTCAAGGTGCTGTCGGTTATCAGTTCGCCACAGTTGCCGCAGGAATCGTCTTTTCCAAACATCCCTTATTTGATCGCCTGTTGGTTGCTGGTGTGCTGCCTGCTGTTTGGCACCCTGAAACTGTTGCTGGCTGTTATTGAAGATCACCGAGATTAACGCTGTCGCTGAATGAGTTTGTGATGAAATTATTTAAATCAATTTTACTGATTGCCGCCTGTCACGCGGCGCAGGCCAGCGCGGCCATTGATATTAACGCTGACCCAAACCTGACAGGAGCAGCGCCACTCCCCGGTATTCTGAGCGGACAGAAATCGGATACGCAAAACATGAGCGGCTTCGACAATACCCCACCGCCAGCGCCGCCGGTGGTGATGAGCCGTATGTTTGGTGCTCAACTTTTCAACGGCACCAGCGCGGATAGCGGTGCGACAGTGGGATTCAACCCTGACTATATTCTGAATCCGGGCGATAGCATTCAGGTTCGTTTATGGGGTGCGTTCACCTTTGATGGTGCCTTACAGATTGATCCCAAAGGCAATATTTTCCTGCCGAACGTTGGTCCAGTGAAAGTTGCCGGGGTTAGCAATAGCCAGTTGAACACTCTGGTTACATCAAAAGTGAAGGAGGTGTACCAGTCCAACGTCAACGTCTACGCCTCCTTATTACAGGCGCAGCCAGTAAAAGTGTACGTGACCGGCTTTGTACGTAATCCCGGTCTGTACGGCGGCGTGACCTCCGATTCTTTGCTGAATTATCTGATCAAGGCTGGCGGCGTTGATCCAGAGCGTGGGAGCTACGTTGATATTGTGGTCAAGCGCGGCAACCGCGTGCGCTCCAACGTCAACCTGTATGACTTCCTGCTGAACGGTAAGCTGGGGCTTTCACAGTTCGCCGATGGTGACACTATCATCGTTGGGCCTCGTCAACATACGTTCAGCGTTCAGGGCGATGTATTTAACAGCTACGACTTTGAGTTCCGTGAAAGCAGCATTCCCGTAACGGAAGCATTGAGCTGGGCGCGCCCTAAACCTGGTGCGACGCACATTACGATTATGCGTAAACAGGGGCTGCAAAAACGTAGCGAATACTATCCGATCAGTTCTGCGCCAGGCCGTATGTTGCAGAACGGCGATACCTTAATTGTGAGCACTGACCGCTATGCCGGCACCATTCAGGTGCGGGTTGAAGGCGCGCACTCTGGTGAACATGCCATGGTGCTGCCTTATGGTTCAACCATGCGTGCGGTTCTGGAAAAAGTCCGCCCGAACAGCATGTCGCAGATGAACGCGGTTCAGCTTTATCGCCCATCAGTGGCTCAGCGTCAGAAAGAGATGCTGAATCTCTCGCTGCAAAAGCTGGAGGAAGCGTCACTTTCTGCCCAGTCCTCCACCAAAGAAGAAGCCAGCCTGCGAATGCAGGAAGCGCAACTGATCAGCCGCTTTGTGGCGAAAGCGCGCACCGTGGTTCCGAAAGGTGAAGTGATCCTCAACGAATCCAATATTGATTCTGTTCTGCTGGAAGATGGCGACGTCATCAATATTCCGGAGAAAACATCGCTGGTTATGGTTCATGGCGAGGTGCTGTTCCCGAACGCGGTGAGCTGGCAGAAGGGGATGACCACCGAGGATTACATCGAGAAATGTGGTGGCCTGACGCAGAAATCGGGTAACGCCAGAATTATCGTCATTCGTCAGAACGGTGCTGCCGTCAACGCGGAAGATGTGGATTCACTCAAACCGGGCGATGAGATTATGGTTCTGCCGAAGTATGAATCGAAAAACATTGAAGTTACCCGTGGTATTTCCACCATCCTCTATCAGCTGGCGGTGGGTGCAAAAGTGATTCTGTCTTTGTAAGGAGTTGAAATGAGCAAAGCAGTTATTGTCATTCCGGCTCGTTATGGCTCATCGCGCCTGCCGGGTAAGCCGCTACTTGATATTGTTGGCAAACCGATGATCCAGCATGTTTACGAGCGTGCGTTGCAGGTGGCGGGCGTCGCAGAAGTTTGGGTGGCAACTGACGACACGCGTGTTGAACAGGCCGTACAGGCGTTTGGCGGGAAAGCCATTATGACGCGTACCGATCATGAATCCGGCACCGATCGGCTGGTCGAAGTGATGCATAAAGTCGAGGCAGATATCTACATTAACCTGCAGGGCGACGAACCCATGATTCGTCCGCAGGATGTAGAAACGCTGCTGCAAGGAATGCGTGACGATCCCGAGTTGCCGGTGGCAACGCTATGCCACGCGATATCTGCCGAAGAAGCGACTGAACCCAGCACGGTAAAAGTGGTGGTGAATACCCGCCATGATGCACTTTATTTCAGCCGTTCGCCGATTCCGTATCCGCGTAATGCTGAAAAAGCTCGCTACCTGAAACACGTCGGTATTTACGCTTATCGTCGCGATGTGCTGCAAAACTACAGTCAGTTACCGGAGTCCATGCCGGAGCAGGCGGAATCACTGGAGCAACTACGGTTGATGAACGCGGGGATCAACATTCGCACATTTGAGGTTGCCGCAACCGGTCCGGGCGTCGACACCCCGGCATGCCTTGAAAAGGTGCGCGCTCTGATGGCGCAAGAACTGGCCGAAAACGCATGATTGGCATTTACTCGCCTGGCATCTGGCGTATTCCGCATCTGGAGAAATTTCTGGCGCAACCGTGCCAGAAACTTTCTCTGCTGCGTCCTGTTCCGCAAAACGTCGATGCTATCGCCGTGTGGGGGCATCGCCCCAGCGCGGCGAAACCGGTGGCAATCGCCAAAGCAGCGGGAAAACCGGTCATCCGTCTGGAAGATGGATTTGTGCGCTCGCTGGATCTTGGTGTCAATGGTGCGCCGCCGCTTTCTCTGGTGGTGGATGATTGCGGCATTTACTACGATGCCAGCAAACCTTCGGCGCTGGAGAAACTGGTACAGGATAAAGCCGGAAATGCGGCATTGGCAGATCAGGCCAGAGAAGCAATGCACACCATCGTGACCGAAGATTTGTCGAAATATAACCTGGCGCCTGCGTTTGTGGCTGATAAGTCAGAACATTCAGACATCGTTCTGGTTGTCGATCAGACATTTAATGATATGTCAGTGACGTATGGTAATGCGGGTCAGAATGAGTTTGCCGCCATGCTGGAGGCCGCGATGGCGGAAAATCCTCAAGCGGCAATTTGGGTGAAGGTGCACCCAGATGTACTGGAAGGAAAGAAAACAGGTAATTTCGCCGATCTGCGCGCCACGCAACGAGTACGTTTGATTGCGGAGAATGTCAGTCCGCAATCGCTGTTGCGACACGTTTCCAGGGTTTACGTCGTGACCTCCCAGTACGGCTTTGAAGCCTTGTTGGCAGGAAAACCGGTGACATGCTTCGGTCAGCCCTGGTATGCAGGCTGGGGCTTAACGGACGATCGTCATCCGCAGTCCGCTTTGTTATCTGCCCGTCGCGGTTCTGCCACGCTGGAAGAACTTTTTGCCGCTGCATACCTGCGTTACTGTCGCTATATCGATCCGCAAACGGGAGCAGTAAGCGATCTGTTTACTGTGTTGCAATGGCTGCAATTACAACGTCGACATCTGCAACAGCGTAATGGCTATTTATGGGCGCCAGGCTTAACGCTGTGGAAGTCGGCGATCCTGAAACCTTTCTTGCGAACGCCAACAAACCGGCTGAGTTTTTCACGTCGCTGTACTGCGGCGAGCGCCTGCGTGGTATGGGGTGTAAAGGGAGAACAGCAATGGCGAGCCGAAGCGCAGCGAAACTCACTGCCATTATGGCGAATGGAAGATGGTTTTCTGCGTTCATCCGGACTTGGCTCTGACCTGCTGCCGCCGCTATCGCTGGTGCTGGATAAACGCGGTATTTACTATGACGCCACGCGCCCCAGCGATCTGGAAGTGCTGCTGAATCATAGCCAGCTAACGCTGGCGCAGAAGATGCGAGCTGAAAAATTACGCCAGCGACTGGTTGAAAGCAAACTGAGCAAGTACAACCTGGGAGCCGATTTCTCTCTACCAGCCGAAGCCAAAGATAAAAAAGTTATCCTGGTGCCGGGTCAGGTAGAGGACGATGCCTCTATTAAAACAGGCACTGTCTCGATTAAGAGCAACCTTGAGTTATTACGCACAGTACGCGAGCGTAATCCGCACGCCTACATTATTTATAAACCGCACCCGGATGTACTGGTGGGGAATCGCAAGGGCGATATTCCGGCAGAACAGATTGCTGAACTTGCTGATTATCAGGCACTGGACGCAGATATTATTCAATGCATTCAGCGCGCAGATGAAGTGCATACCATGACGTCGCTGTCGGGGTTTGAAGCGTTATTACATGGCAAGCGCGTACATTGTTACGGCCTGCCCTTCTATGCCGGTTGGGGTTTAACCGTTGATGAACATCGCTGCCCGCGTCGCGAGCGAGAATTAACGTTAGCGGATCTGCTATATCAGGCGCTAATTGTTTATCCAACCTATATCCACCCAACACGGCTACAACCTATTACGGTTGAAGAGGCGGCGGAATTTTTAATCCAGACGCCGCGCAAGCCGATGTTTATTACCAGAAAAAAAGCGGGGCGAGTAATACGCTATTACCGCAAATTAATTATGTTCTGCAAGGTCAGATTTGGCTAAACAATTACATTATTGACTATTACACAAATTATTTATGCAAGGTAGTGCACTAACCGTTTTATTATCCGGTAAAAAATATCTGCTATTGCAGGGGCCAATGGGACCCTTTTTCAGTGATGTCGCCGAGTGGCTAGAGTCATTAGGCCGTAACGCTGTGAATGTAGTATTCAACGGCGGGGATCGTTTTTACTGCCGCCATCGACATTATCTGGCTTACTACCAGACACCGAAAGAGTTTCCCGGATGGTTGCGAGATCTCCACCGGCAATATGACTTTGACACTATCCTCTGCTTTGGCGACTGCCGCCCATTGCATAAAGAAGCAAAACGCTGGGCAAAGTCGAAAGGTATCCGCTTCCTGGCATTTGAAGAAGGATATTTACGCCCGCAATTTATTACTGTTGAAGAAGGCGGAGTGAACGCATATTCATCGCTACCGCGCGATCCGGATTTTTATCGTAAGTTACCAGATATGCCTGCGCCGCATGTTGAGAACTTAACACCTTCAACAATGAAACGTATTGGCCATGCGATGTGGTATTACCTGATGGGCTGGCATTACCGTCATGAGTTTCCTCGCTATCGCCACCACAAATCATTTTCCCCCTGGTATGAAGCACGTTGCTGGGTTCGTGCGTACTGGCGCAAGCAACTTTACAAGGTAACACAGCGTAAGGTATTGCCGAGGTTAATGAACGAGCTGGATCAACGTTATTATCTTGCCGTTTTGCAGGTATATAACGATAGCCAGATTCGTAACCACAGCAATTATAACGATGTGCGTGACTATATTAATGAAGTCATGTACTCATTTTCGCGTAAAGCGCCGAAAGAAAGTTATTTGGTGATCAAACATCATCCGATGGATCGTGGTCACAGACTCTATCGACCATTAATTAAGCGATTGAGTAAGGAATATGGCTTAGGTGAGCGAGTCATATACGTGCACGACCTCCCGATGCCGGAATTATTACGCCACGCAAAAGCGGTGGTGACGATTAACAGTACGGCGGGGATCTCTGCGCTGATTCATAACAAACCACTTAAAGTGATGGGCAATGCCCTGTACGATATCAAGGGCTTGACGTATCAAGGGCATTTGCACCAGTTCTGGCAGGCTGATTTTAAACCAGATATGAAACTGTTTAAGAAGTTTCGGGGGTATTTATTGGTGAGGACGCAGGTTAATGGGGTTTATTATGGGGGGATGCTTAACAAAAAATTTAGCAGCGAAGTAATTTTTCGTTTTAAAATCGGCCACATGCAACAGTAAATTAATAAAAATAAAAGCTCTATCGAATATTTTTTAGTATTTACGTGAAATAAAAAAGCAACCACCACCAACTTATCGATGTATAAAACAAAATCCTATTACTTTTTAAGTATCAGGAGCTGATAGTTCATAACTAAAAGCTCCTGATAACTATCATATTTAAGACTTACGATGTTTCACAATGTAGTCGACTATATTTTCCACTTCAACAATCTGTTCCTCATCTGGATTATAATAACGGCTGCATTCAATGTATGCAAAATAAAAAATATCCTCCAGACTTCTCTTACGGGTTCTTCGCTCTAGAGATAACTTATCTTCAGTCAATCCCCATCCAGCATAGTAAGGCATACCAAAACAATGTACTTTTTTACCCGCCATCAATGCTTCGAAACCAACTCCTGAAGACACAACATAAACCTCTTTAACATATTCAAACATTGCATAAGGATTTATATCAATTGTCACAGTATAAATGTTGGGGTAAATCTGTCGATATTGTTCAATGAGGGCGTTATTAAAATAGCTAGATTTCCCTCCTTTTATTGCATCAGGATGCTGTTTAATAATTATATCTGCATCTGGGTTATTACTTATAGCATTTGCTAGCATCGATTCAAAAGACTTATCATCTGCAAGAGCTGATGGGACTGACTGGTCACCATAACGTTGATCAATCAACAAAATCTTATCGACACCGTCGCGGCCAACAGGCAAATGTATATTTATAGAATCGTTATATTTCGAAACTCGATTACTCACAATTTTATTAATTGCTTCCCGGGCACGTATTGTTTGTTCATGATTTAAATCTGGTCCAGTTTGCAATAACATCTCCAAGCGGGACTGCCTGGTTGCATCGTAATATGCTGTCGTATCATCTATTATAACAGATAAAGTAGGAGTATCCGAAAGCCCTATTTTAACAGAACGAATAAAGCCATCCTCTAATATAAAAACAGGACGACCTAGTTGTTTTGCCTTTCTTCGTTGATTATCCTTAATTGAATTTGGTGTTATGCCCCACTGACAGAAAATATCAACTGACGCTAATTTAGTTAAACTTATATTCTTATCATGGGTACTCAATAATCTATTTGTATTTAAAAGTCTATCCAGATAAAGTTGAGTGCTTGTTAATGTTTTATTATTGCTAGAAATTGCCACTATATCTACGCGTTCTTTATTAAGGAAGCGTTCTTTTGCTGATGGCATTATCTTAAAATCATTAGTTGATTGAGATATAATAAATTCAGAAAGTTTGTTTACTATACGTTGCGTTGCTAAACCATCAAACTTACCAATACTAAACTCTCGGGCAGCCCAGTTAATACCATCTTGTGGATGCTCCCAGTCTAGATCAAACACAATATCCATTAATGATTCAAGTTCTGAATAATTTTTCACGGATGGTATACCTGCTTTTTCCCAAATCTGATTAAATTCGACATACTTCATTGAGAAAACTTTTTTATTCATTAGCACACCTTCAAAAAGCATAGTGCTATTAATTGAAGTTATATAATCACTATGATAAATAGCCTCTTCTGGTGGTACTAAATAGAAATTGGCATCATCTATTACTGCATGTTCACTAGATTCAATTTCAGCCTTAAATTCTCTCCCTAAGATATCATCTTTAGATGGTGGCATTCTAACTATTAGTTGTATCTGATGTTCTTTGGTGTATTTAAAAAGATCTTGGATAGCTCTTTCTTGACTTGCTCGAGCAGTAATAGGATCGAGTTGGGAATCTAATGGTTGAGCAGAAAATAGAACTATTTCCTTTTCATTATCTAGCCCAAAGTTCTTACAGAACATTTTTCTTGTAAGCAATGGACTATATTTTTTATAGCTATCAAACTTTGGCGTACCAACCTCAAATATTCTCTCTCGTGGATAACCTCGTTCACAAAATATCCTTGACTGCAATCCACCCCAGCTTAAAATAACATCTGTCTTTGGGACTGATGCATATGATGTTATATCAGCATAATATTTAGCCTGGTCAATAAAAATAGATTCATGAGGAATCAATATTGTCGGAATTCCATAATCACGACAGACATCTACTATTAATCTCATAGCTGGATTCCAATCAAGAGTGAAGATAAATCCTTTTATTTTATTCCGTATATCTATCAAGTTCCTAGCTATTATTTTTCTATAAATATCTGGGTTTTCTCTTGCGAATTTGTTAATTCCTCTTCTATTTTCACGACTACAATAATCTTTTGCAATCTTAAAAGGGATTACTTTAAATTTTTCTTGTGAGTTAGAGTTAATACGATTAATCAGCTCATTGCCATGCTCTTGAATCCAAGGGAGATAAAGAAAAACCGGGAGCTTATCGTCTATTTCAACATGAATGTTAACGTTAAATAATTTTGGAATTTGCTCGGATGGCATTAGTTTAGGTTTTACCATTTTATTGT
>ERZ1034901.1183-NODE-1183-length-18533-cov-31.618303_pt1 | contig 18533 bp, 16 predicted proteins | sample MGYA00520628_ERZ1034901 | MGnify/ENA primary metagenome ERZ1034901 (study PRJEB33766, sample SAMN09781783) | gut metagenome | biome: gut microbiome | host: Homo sapiens | place: Madagascar | study: EMG produced TPA metagenomics assembly of the PRJNA485056 data... | reverse complement strand
AAAGGCCGTTTTTTCTCCCTCTCGACATTTTGCCGCAACTGCGTTATACTGTTTCCATCAGGACTATCTGCCGCTCTGGAAGGGGCGGTTTTCTCGTTTTTAAAGGAGGATATTTTTCCATGACCCAGCAGAACCGCACAGCGGTGCAATTTCATAAAATGACCGAGACCCCTATCCCCCGGCTGATCCTCAGTCTGGCCGCGCCCACGATTTTAAGTATGCTGATCACCAGCATCTATAATCTGGCCGATACCTTTTTTGTAGGGCGCATCTCCACCAGTGCTTCCGGCGCGGTGGGCGTCGTTTCCAGCCTGATGGCCATCATTCAGGCGCTGGGCTTTATGCTGGGGCACGGCTCCGGCACCATCATCAGCCGCCGCTTGGGCAGTCAGGATACCCACGCCGCCACCCGCTTTGCTTCCACCAGCTTTTTTACGGCGCTGGCCTTTGGCGTAGTGCTGGCGGTGGTCGGCCTTGCCACCCTACCGGGCTTCATGATGCTGCTGGGCAGCACCGAAACCATTCTGCCCCATGCCTGTGCCTACGCCCGGCCCATCCTGCTTGCCGCACCGCTGATGATCTCCAGTCTGGTGATGAACAACATCCTGCGGTATGAGGGCAAAGCAAACCTTGCCATGATTGGGCTGGTCACCGGCGGACTGCTGAACATTGCGCTGGACCCGCTGTTCATGTTCGGGCTGGGGCTGGGCACTGCCGGTGCCGGTATCGCCACTGCTCTTAGCCAGACCATCAGCTTTGGCATTCTGCTGTATATGTTCCTGCGGGGCAAAACGGTCAGCCAGTTCCGGCTTTCTGCCGTCACCCGGGAGCCGCGCGAGTTTTTGCAGATCCTTGCAGGCGGCGCGCCCAGCTTTGGCCGTCAGGGGCTGAACAGCATCGGCGGGATGCTGCTGAACATTGCCGCCCGCAGCTACGGCGATGCCGCCGTGGCGGGCATGAGCATCGTGTCCCGCATTTTTATGTTCATCCTCTCGGTGGCCATCGGCGTGGGACAGGGCCTGCAGCCGGTGGCGTCCTTCAACTACGGCGCACGCAAGTACCACCGGGTGCGGCAGGCTGCCGTCTTTACCCTGAAAGCCGCCTTTGCGCTGCTGATGGTGCTGATCGCGGTGTGCTGGTGGAACGATGAGGCTCTGATCCGCCTGTTCCGGGATGACCCGGCGGTCACCGCCGTGGCGCTGCCTGCCTTCCGCTACCAGTGCTTTGCCATCCTTTTACAGCCGGTGATCGTGGTGACCAACATGACCTTCCAGAGCGTTGGCAAGGCCGGGCGCGCCACCTTTCTGGCCTGCTGCCGACAGGGCGTGTGCTTTATCCCGCTGATCCTTGTACTTCCCCGGGTGCTGGGTCTTGTGGGCGTGGAGCTCTGCCAGCCCATTGCGGATGCGCTCACCTGCTTCATTTCTCTGCCCTTTTTGCTGGCCTTTCTGCGGCAGCTGGAGCAGATGGACAAGGCAGAAGCGTCCCATGCCCCGGCACAGCTGTAATGCAATTGTAACCGTTTTCAGCCGCATTTTTCTGCAAGTTCTGCAATGAAAAATGCGGCTGTTTCGTATTCTGAGTGAACGGAAAAATTTTCCTCCCTGTTTTTGCAAAGGAGTGGTTTTTATGAAGCGTGTTGTCTTGCGTATCGGCTGCGGGGCAGTCTGCACTGCCCTTGCCCTTACTTTAGGCTGCGGCTGTGCCCTGCTGCCGCCCGCCACCGGCGTGCCGGGCGCTGCAAGCTCTGCCGTTTCGGTACCTACGGACGACAACGGCAAACCCCTGTACGACCCTGCCGTGCTGAACGATGGCCGTCTGCGGGTGCTGTACTGCTATGGCCGTTCCGGGAGCAGCACCACCATCCTGTGCGGCAGCACCCCGCTGCATCAGTCTGCCCGCAGCGAAAACGTCTCGCTGGTGGAGGACAGTGCCACCGGCACCGCAGACTACTGGCTACGCAGCTGGTCCGACCCTACCGGCCGGGGCGGACGCCGCACCGCCTTGTACGACAAGACCGGCACCGAAGTAATGACCTTTGAGGGTGAGCAGAGCGCCACTCTGCAAAACGGCCTGCTGGTGCTGCAGGAAAGCCGCCTTGTTGATGGTGGATACGTCCCGGAGTCCGGCTACGGCACCTGTCAGGTCATCGACCTTTCCACCGGCGCAGCGCTGCCGGTGCCGGAGGGTGCATACAGCTGCACCCTATGCGGCGATAAGCTGGTGTTCAGCTGCTACGCCCGCCCGGAGGGGCTGGACGATTACGACTGGGATACCGACTACCGCCAGAACAGCTGGGTGGTGGTGCAGGAAAAGGACGGCACCACCGTCTACCGCGCCGATGCCGCCTCGGCATACCGCCTTTTCTATGACAGCAATACTTTGAGCGACTGGGTAGAGCTGGACATTGCCACCGGAGAGGAAACCACCGACCAGATTTTGTACAACGTCCTGACCGGCGAGCAGTGCACAGGCTTTTTACAGGTCTACCCGGGCGGTCTTGCCAGCTTTTCCACCAGTGATGGCCGGTACGAGCTGCGGGACATGACCACAGAGGACCGCGGGCTGATTGCCGCCTTTGACGAGCAGCCCAGCCAGTATTTCCCGGGCTATGTGGTAACATGGCACAGCGGCGAGGATCACGGCTACGAACTCTATGATCTGGAGACAGGCGCAAAGACCCCGCTGTACGATGTAGACGCCACCGACAGTACCATAGCCGTCTACGCACTGGACGGCAGCCTGCGGGTGTACAGCAAGGATAACGGCAAGCTGCTGACCGACACCACCGTAAAACCGGTGGAGCACCAGCAGCGGGTACGGATGAGCAATTGCGGCACCGGCTACGTCTGGCTGGAATTGCAGGACAACGACCGCTACGAGACCACCGCCACCCGGCTGTACGGCCCGCAGGGGCTTGTCAGCGACCTGACCGCCCTGCAGGGCAAGTACAGTTACGTCGACTACCTGACCACCGACCCTGACGGCAACCCCATGTTCTGCGGCAGCCGCGCCGCTGCGGGCAGCGCCTACGGCAACGTATACGATGTGCTGGATGCAGACGGCAAGGTGGTGCTGCAGGGGCTTTCCAGCTGCACCGGGTACTATTCCAACAGTCTGAATGCCCTGCCCGACCATGTGTTTGCGGCACAGCGGGGCTTCTATGTGGGCTGGATGGACACAAGCGGCAACTGGCTGTACTGCCAGAGTATTTTCTCGTCTGCCACTGCGGACGACGAACCGAGTTACGGCTATTGATTCAGGAGGGCTTTCTTATGAAAAACGCTAAAATTTCTCGCCGCAGCTTTCTGCTGGGGCTGGCTGCCTGCTCCGCCGCCGGGGTACTGACCGCCTGCAAGGGCACGGATGCACCCTCCGGCAGCACGGCTTCCTCTGCCGCAGAGCCGCCCGCGTCCTCTGCGGCATCCTCGGCTGTGCAGCAGCCGGAGCCGTTTCTGACCGTGGAGGAGTTTCCCCCGCTGGACGGCAGCACCGCCTGCATCCCGCTGATGGCGCAGATGCTGGCCGATACCACCGGCATGGACCTGGAAGAAGCCCGCAGCAGCATTACGGTAAGCACCACCGCCTACGCATGGGAGAACTTTGGCCTGTACGACACCACCACCCGGATGCTGGTGGTATACGAAGCACCGGACTATGTAAAGGAAGAACTGCAGGAGGCCAATGTGCAGCTGGAACAGAAGCCCATCGGAGTGGACGCGCTGGTGTTCATCGTCAACGAGGACAACCCGGTGCAGGCGCTTACCCGGCAGCAGCTGCGGGACATCTACGCCGGGAAAATCACCAACTGGAAGGATGTGGGCGGCAAGGATCAGGCCATCGTTGCCTTCCAGCGCGGCGAGGACTCCGGCAGCCAGACCCTGTTCAAAAAGCTGCTCATTCAGGGCGGCGAACTGATGACCCCGCCCTCTGAGCTGGCTCCCGCCGCCATGGGCGAGCTGGTGGACAGCATTGCCGATTACAACAACAGCGCCAACGCCATCGGTTTCTCCGTGTATTACTACATCGACCAGATGTACTCTAAGCCCGGGCTGCGGCTGCTGGCGGTGGACGGTGTGACCCCCAGCAACGACACCCTTGCCGATGGCAGCTACCCCCTGTGCAACGATTTCTACGCCGTCATCCACCCGGATGCCGCCGCCGATAGCCCGGAGCGCCGCCTGTATGACTGGCTGGATACCGATGCCGGGCAGGACTGCATCAAAAAGTCCGGCTATGTGGCCGTCGGCCCGCAGACCACCGTCACCATCGTGGATTGAAATTGACAGACCTTCTCTCGTCTGCTACAATAAAGGCAGGATTTTGTCGATCTTTATGCAGCAGAATGCCGAAAGGAAGGTCTTACTATGGAACATCCCTCTCACCCGGTAGAAAGCCACTGGCGCACCTCCCTGCGCAACCGCATTATTCAGGCTTCCAGTCTGCTGGAAGTGCTATTATCCGGGCTGGTGCTGATTGGTCTGCTGCTCAGCGTTGTGCCCCTGATCCGCTGGATGCCCGGCCTGCTGTTCGACGGCAACGAGGCGGAGATCCGCACCTTTCTGGAGCGCAGCTTAGACATTGTGATCGGCATCGAGTTTATCAAGATGCTGGCCAAGCACAGCCCCGGCAGCAGCCTTGAAGTGCTGCTTTACGCCATTGCGCGGCATTTGGTGGTGGGGCACGATTCCGCCGTGGAGAACCTGCTCAGCGTGGGCGCCATCGCGCTGATCTTCATCGTGCGCAAGTTCTTCTTTGTCCCGGCCTTTGGCGCACACCTGCCGGACGGTCACCCCGCGCCGGATCTTACCCCCGCCCAGAGCGGCATCCCCGCCGACTGGTTCCGTCGGCGGAATTCCGAAGCAAAGCCTGAGGAAGAGACCGAGACAAAGGAATAAGCATATACAAAAACCACCCCGCAGCGGCCGGTGAACGGCTGCTGCGGGGTGGTTTACTATTCTCTGTTACTTTTTGCCGTGACGGCCAAAGCGGTACTCCTTGCCCTCGCGGATGCGCTGGATATTGGAGCGGTGCATATAAATGACCATTGCGGCCATGATCACCGAGCCGATGGTGCACACGGTAAGGTCGGCGGCAGAATAGCCCCGGAACACCCCGTACAGGATGGTGAGCACCGGGTAAAGTGCCGCCATGGTCACACTGCCCAGCGACACCATGCCGGTGGGCAGCAGGCAGGCCAGAAAGATGACCGCCAGAAAAGGGATCAGCACCGGCTGGATGGCCAGAATGGTTCCGCCCGCCACCAGCACGCCCTTGCCGCCCTTGAAGCCGAAATACAGGGGCTTCAAGTGGCCGATAATGGCAAAGATCGCGGCCAGATACACCGCTAGATAGGGCGAAAGCGTGGTGCTTTCCGGCATCAGGGTGAACAGCCAGCGGCCGATGCACACGGCCAGCACGCCCTTGAGCACATCACCGAAAGCGGTAAGTGCCGCCGCCTTTTTGCCAAAGGTGCGCAGCATATTGGTCATGCCCGCCGCGCCGCTGCCGTACTTGCGTACGTCATCGTGGTACAAAAACTTGCTGACGAGGATACCGGTGTCGATGCTGCCCAGCAGATACGCCTGCACAGCGGACACCACAGCGATGAGAACAGATTCCATCATCTGAGCCTCCCTGACGTGTTATACGTCCTTGGCACCCACCTCGCCGGAGCCGCGCTCCCGCACGACCAGACGGATGGGCGTATGCTCCAGACCAAAGTTTTCGCGGATCTGGTTGATGAGATACCGCTGATAGCTGAAGTGGAACAGGTGCTTTGCGTTCACAAAGGCCACGAACGTGGGGGGACGGGTGGAAGCCTGCGTCAGGTAGTAGATCTTCAGGCGGCGGCCCTTGTCGCTGGGAGGCTGCATCCGGGCGGTAGCGCGGGCAAGCATCTCGTTCAGCACGCCGGTGGGCACGCGGGCACCGTTCTCGGCGTCCACATCCCGGATCAGCTGCATCAGCTTGTTCACATTGTAGCCGGTCTGGGCAGAGATGAAGATAATGGGTGCGTAGCCCATAAAGCTGAAGCACTCGGCATAGCCGCGGCGCTGCAGCTCCATGGTGTTGGTCTCCTTGCCTTCCACGGCATCCCACTTGTTCACCACGATGATGCAGGCCTTGCCCTGCTCGTGGGCGTAGCCAGCCACCTTGCTGTCCTGCTCGGTAAAGCCAACAGTGGCATCCACAAGGATCAGCGCCACGCGGCTGCGCTCCACAGCGGCCAGTGCGCGCACCACCATATAACGCTCCAGACCGTCGGTGATGTTGCTGCGCTTGCGCAGACCGGCGGTATCGGTAAAGATGAACTTGCCGTAGGCGTTGTCCACCGGGGTGTCGATGGCGTCGCGGGTGGTGCCGGCCTCGTTGGCCACGATCATGCGGTTCTCGCCCAGAATGCGGTTGGTCAGGCTGGACTTGCCCACGTTGGGGCGGCCGATGATGGCAACGGGGATGCGGTCCTCCTCCACCACGGTCTCGCTGAAGTCCAGATGGGCGCACACTGCATCCAGCAGATCGCCCGTACCGTGACCGTGCACGGAAGAAATGGGCATCACCTCGTCAAAGCCGAGGTTGTAGAACTCGTACAGTTCCATGGGAGCCTCGCCCACCTTGTCGCACTTGTTCACGGCCAGAATGATGGGCTTATGGCTGCGGCGCAGCATGTGCGCCACGTCCTCGTCCGCTGCGGTCAGGCCGTTGCGCACGTCCGTGACCATAATGATGCAGTCGGCGGTGTCAATGGCGATCTGCGCCTGCTCGCGCATGTGGGCCAGAATGCCCTCGGTGGCCTTGGGCTCAATGCCGCCGGTATCCACCAGCAAAAACTCGTGGCCGTTCCACTCGCAGTTGGCAAAAATGCGGTCGCGGGTAATGCCCGGGGTGTCCTCCACAATGGCAAGGCGCTGGCCGCACAGCTTATTGAACAGGGTGGATTTGCCCACGTTGGGGCGGCCCACCACTGCTACGATCGGTTTGCTCATGGGGTCTCCTCCTTTCTTAAAAGGGGTAAAATACAATAAAAATGGCGTTATCAGCTGCCGCTCTTTCTTCTGCGGGCAATGTGCAGGCCGCTGCGCAGCAAGGCGCGGGCTTCGTCCCCGCCTGCCGTAGGCAGCACCTCCACTTTTACGCCCAGCCGCTCCCCCAGCTGCTCTACCGTGATATCATCCAGGAAGGTATCCTTTTCCTCCCGCAGCATCACAGCCGGGATGCCCAGCGTTTTTGTAGCAAGCTTGCCAGCGCACTGGGCGATGATGTCGGTAGCAGTGATCAGGCCGGTCACCCCAACATTGCCGCCGAAAAAGCGGTTCTGGATGGTGTGGACGTGCACGGTGATCATGGGGTACTGGCGGTGCAGTTCCTCCATCATGCGGGTGATGAGGGGCGCTGCCATGGTGCCGGTGACCACGTCCAGCTCCTTGGTGCCGTAGATCCGGTGGGGCTTGTCCAGCTCCGCCAGAAATTCTTCCTCGAACAGGCGCAGCATGCCCACGCCGTTTTCCAGCTGGTCGTAGTCCTCGTAGAACTCCGCCGCGGGGATGGGGCGCCCCGCCTTGAGGTACCATTCATCGCTGGGGTAGATGATGCGCTTGCCGTGGCGGCGCTTGCATTCATCGCCGAATTCTTCCATAATGTCGATGACCTCGGCGCTGGTCTTTGCATCGTAGGGCACCTGTGGGTACAGATTTTTGCGGTAATCCGTAATGCCGCAGGGCACGGCTGCAATGCTTTGCACCATGGGGGTCAACTCCAGCAGGTCGGCAAGGGTGCGGCGCAGCTCATCGCCGTCGTTCACGCCGCGGCAAAGCACCAGCTGACAGTTGACGGCAATGCCGCCCTCCACCAGACGGGGCAGGTACTTGAGCACCTCGCCGCCGCGCTTATTAGCAAGCATCCGCACCCGCAGCTGGGGGTTGGTGGTGTGCACCGAGATGTTGATAGGCGAGATGTGCATCTTGATGATGCGGTCGATCTCGTGATCCTGCATATTGGTCATGGTGATGTAGTTGCCGAACAAAAAGCTCAGCCGTTCGTCATCATCCTTGAAATACAGGCTCTCGCGCATGCCCGGGGGCAGCTGGTCGATGAAGCAGAACATACAGTGGTTGGAGCAGGAATGCTTCGCATCGCCCAGATAGGTCTTGAACCCGCAGCCAAAGGGGCCGCGCTGCGGCCGCTGCACCTCCCACTCCCGGATGCCGTCCGCTACCCGGGCTTTCAGGTGGAAGCTGCTGCTGTCGGTATAAAAATCGTAGTCCAGCGTGTCGTTCAGCTCGTTGTCGTCCACGCTCAGCAGCTCATCACCGGGGGCAAGGCCAAGAGCCTCGGCCTCGCTGCCGACATCCACCTGTTCGATCCGGATCGCCATCTGCATCCACCTCCTTTAAAAGCACAAGAAGGGGAAGGCTTTGCGCCCTCCCCTTCTGTACATAACACCATTATGCCACCAATTACGCGCAAATTAGGCCTTCTTGATGACTTCCTCGCCCTTGTAGTAACCGCAGTTGCCACATGCCTGGTGGGGGAGCTTCAGAGAGCCGCAGTTGCTGCACTTCACCAGTGCGGGGGCCTCCAGCTTCCAAACATTGCTGCGACGCTTGTCGCGGCGGGCCTTGGAAAGATGTCTCTTAGGTACTGCCATATTTTTGCACCTCCTTGATGGGTTTATCAGTTCAGCAGTGATTTAAGGATCGCGAGCCTAGTGTCTACGGGAGCTTCGGTCTGCTCTGTCGGCTGACAGGTACATTCCGCTTTTTTCTTACCGCACACGGGGCAGAGCCCGGCGCAGTCGGCACTGCAAAGCAGCACCGTGGGGATCTGGAACATGAACTCCTGGTTGAGCCATTCATCCACATCCAGATGGCCTTTTTCGTCCAGCGGAAGATCGAAATCCGGGTCATCCAGATCCCGCTCCTTGACGATCCACTCCGTATCGACTGTCTCTTCCCGGGTGACCGGGTCCAGACAGCGGGCGCACTCTCCGTGCACCAATGCCTTTGCCCGCAATGTTATCTGAACCTCGTCGCCATCGGTCTGCGCGTCAAAGACGGCTGTGACCGGCTGCGGGATCCTTGCACCGGCATAATCGTACGCAGATAAATCACACTGAAACTCTGCATGGTACGGCTTTGCGCCGGCTGTGATAAACTTTCTCAGGTCAAATTGCATAGTACACCTCTGAAAAGGCTGCTTTGTTAGTATAGCGCCAAAGCAACCCTTTGTCAACACCAAAACAGGCAGAAAACCGAAAAAATTTATTTTTCTCCGGTCTTCTGCCTGTTGGAAAAGCCTTCAGCCCTGTTCTTTTATCAAATTACAGGTACTTCTTCACATCATGGGGCAGTGCGGCCTCGTCTGCGCTGACGGTCACGGTGACCTTGACGCTGTCGCCGGCAATGGCTGCCATCTCGTCCAGCACAACGCCCAGACGGTTGATATCGTGATCCAGCACCTTCAGGATGCCGTCAATGTACAGGTCGGTGATGTCGTAGTTGCTTGCCATCAGGCCGGCCACAAAGCCGTACAGCATTTCGCCGCCGGAGATCTTGTACTCGTCCAGATCGATCAGACGTGCTGCAGGAGCGATGTCGTAGGTGAGCTTCATGCCCTTTTCCACAACAACAACATTGCCTTTGGAGGTCTTGACCGCGTCGTTGATCTGGTCGATCATAGCCTTGGTCTTGCCGGAGCCCTTGGTACCAACAATCAGTTTAATCATAGTTCAGTCCTCCTGTATTTTCCACGCCTTGCGGCGGGAGATCATTTTTAACGTTCGGCAGCTTACTTCAGCTTTGCCTCCAGCTCTGCGGTCAGGCCCTCATAGCCGGGCTTGCCCAGCAGGGCGAACATATTCTTCTTGTAGCTTTCCACGCCGGGCTGGTTGAAGGGGTTCACGCTCAGCAGGTAGCCGCTGCAGGCGCAGGCACGCCAGAAGAAGTAGATCAGGTAGCCCACATTATAAGCAGACAGGTCGTCCACCTCGATCAGCACCTCGGGCACGCCGCCGTCGGTGTGTGCCAGAATGGTGCCTTCCATGGCCTTGCGGTTGACCACGCTCATGTTCTGGTTTGCAAGGAAGTTCAGGCCGTCAAAGTTGCCCTCCAGCGGGTCGATGAACAGGTCCTGTGCGGGCTTTTTCACGTCCACGATGGTCTCGAACATGATGCGGGCACCTTCCTGAATGAACTGACCCATGGAGTGCAGGTCGGTGGAGAAGATGCAGCTTGCGGGGAACAGGCCCTTGTTGTCCTTGCCCTCGCTCTCGCCGAACAGCTGCTTGTACCACTCGTTCATCAGGGTGAAGTCCGGCTCGTAGCACTCCAAAATCTCCACAGCCTTGCCCTTGCGGTACAGGATGTTGCGGATGGCGGCATACTTGTAAGCATCGTTGTCGGGGCTCAGCACGGAGAAGCGCTCCATAGCGTCGGCAGCGCCCTGCATCAGAGCGTCGATGTCGATGCCGGCGGCGGCGATAGGCAGCAGACCCACGGCGCTCAGCACGGAGTAGCGGCCGCCCACGTCATCGGGAACTACAAAGGTGGGCCAGCCCTGTGCGTCAGCCAGCTGCTTCAAGGTGCCCTTGGCACGGTCGGTAGTGGCGTAGATGCGCTTGTTGGCTTCCTCCACGCCCATCTCCTTTTCCAGCAGCTCGCGCAGCACACGGAAGGCCAGAGAGGTCTCGGTGGTGGTGCCGGACTTGGAGATGACGTTGATGGAGAAGCGCTTGCCCTTGCACAGGCTGATGATATTGTTCAGGTAGGTGGGGCTGATGCTGTTGCCGCAGAAGTAGATCTTCAGATCATTCTCCAGCTCGTTGTGGTACATACCCTTAACAGCCTCCACAACAGCGCGTGCGCCCAGATAGCTGCCGCCGATACCGGCCACGACCAGAACGTCGGAGTCCTCGCGGATCTTGGCAGCGGCTGCCTTGATGCGGGCGAACTCTTCCTTGTCGTAATCCCGGGGCAGGGTCATCCAGCCCAGAAAATCGCTGCCGGGGCCGTTCTTGGCCTCCAGCTGCTTGTGGGCGGCTTCTACCTGCGGGTAGATGGCTGCATATTCCTCTTCGCTGATGAAGCTGGAGAGGTGTTTCGTGTTCAGTGCGACACTCATTTTATTAAAACCTCCAAACGATCTGCCGGGCCTTTGCCCTGCGAGGAAATATCTTGGTATAAGTGTACCGTTCCCTCCGGGTAAAGTCAAGGTCAAATTCCTTAGATTTCATACAATTTTAATAGTGTTTTTTTGTTTCATCATCCATATTTGTTCAGATATCCAACAGTTCTGCCGGGCATCCGGCGCACTTTTGTGCGCTGAAGCGCCTTTTTCGGCACAGGGTCAGACTGCGACACCCCGCAGGCTGTCCCACAGCAGCCGCAAAGCGGTATCAAAGTCCATGCGCGGCGCATCGGCGGCGGCGCACACCGGGTACTCCCCCTGTACTGCTTCGCCGCACAGCAGCTGCGCCTTGCCTACCGTCTGTCCCCGGGTCACCGGGGCTTCCAGCACCTCGGGCAGTTCCAGCTGCACGGTCAGCTGACCGGCGCTTTCGGCGGGCAGCAACGCGGTCTGCGGCAGGGCAGCGTAATCCAGCGGCACAGTCTCCTCGGTGCTGCCCTTTACCTTTAGTTGCAGCGGGCGCTCCTGCGGCAGGGGCACCGGTGCGGCACGGTAGGCCGCAAAGCCGTAATCCAGCAGGGTGGTGGCGGCTTCGAACCGTTCCTTGCTGGAGGGTGCCCCCAGCACCACTGCGATCAGATTCAGCCCGTCCCGGGTGGCGCTGGCGGTAATGCACACGCCAGCCCCGCCGGTGGTGCCGGTCTTGAGCCCGGTGATGCCGTTGTACCGCCGCAGCAGCTTATTGGTGTTCACCAGCTGGGTCTGCCCGCCCCGCAGGGTGTCTGTCCAGATGCCGGTGTAGTGCAGCACCTCCGGGCAGGTGGTCAGGATAGTGCGGCTCATGATGGCTACATCCCGTGCGGTGGAAAGATGCCCTTCTGTGTCCAGCCCGCAGGCGTTGCGGAAGGTGGTGTGCTCCATGCCCAACTCTGCGGCGCGGGCGTTCATCTGCTGCACAAAGGCGGGCTCACTGCCGCCCACAAGCTCTGCCACCGCCACCGCCGCATCGTTGGCAGAGGACACGCAGATGGCCTTGAGCATCTCGTCCAGCGTGAACTGCTCCCCGGGCTCCAGCCAAATCTGACTGCCGCCCATGTGGTAGGCGTGCTCACTGACCGGCACAGCGGTGTCCATGGTCAGCCGCCCGGCGTGCACCGCCTCAAAGGTGAGCAGCAGGGTCATCACCTTGGTAATGGAGGCGATGGGCATGGTCTGGTCGGCGTTCATCTCGTAAAGCACCGCGCCGCTGGTCTGGTCGATGAGGATCGCCGCGCGGCAGGGCAGGGTAAGCTGCGGCGGGGTGACCGTCAGGGCCTGCACTGCCGGTTCTGCCTGCGTTTGCACCGCCGGTTGGATGCGCAGCCCTTTGCCCTGCGCCGTGCCGAAGGCCAGCGCAAACAGCCAGAAGCAGACTACCCCCGCGCACAGCAGCGCCAGATTTCTCCGTTCCATTCCTCATACCTCCCCGCGCAAACTCTCTTTTTGCAGTGTATGCCGCCGCCCGCGCCGGTATGCCGCTGGGCATTTTGTTCAGTTTTGGCGCATAAATTCAGCATTTATATACAAAGTGTGAACGCATCTGTTGCAAAACACTTTATTTTGCGGTATGCTATGCTTAACAGGAGATTTCCTGTATTTTGGATGTATTGATTCAATTTTGGAGGGATTTTTATGAGCACGATTTCTCGCCGTTCTTTCCTGAAGCTGGCCGGTGTTACTGCGGTTGCCACCGCCGGTGCTTCCATGCTGACTGGCTGCTCTCTCGTCAAGTATGTCACCATTATCCCCATTCTTAATGGTGAAGTCATTCAAGGGGAGAGCCTTTCGGTTCCTTTGCCCGGCTTCATTGAAAATTACGATTGGGCATTCGATATGGTGATCCCCATTGTAAAAAAGAAGTACGCCAACATTCCCGGCTTCAACGAGGTTCAGTTCGAGTTGGATAAAACCTTCCGCGATGCGAACAACATCCCCTCTTGCCGCGTTTTCACTGATTCTGAGACCGGTAAGGATATGATGTATCTGGCCGTGAAGTGCAACGTGATCAACGGCACCATCGCCATCCGCAGTACCGATGGCAAATACACGAAGTTTATCTCCGATGTTTCCCTGCCGGATACCCTGAGCGAGCTTCCCAAGGAATATGTTCAGAAGCTGCTGGATAAAGAGGCCGCAAATCAGCCTAATTGCACCATCACTCTCGCTGACCGCGCCGACAACTGCAAGGTCGTCAAGAGCTTTGATGGCAAGTCCTTCAACGTTGACATTTATGTTGACATAAAGGCAAAGTAAGTATTTTTTCCACCGCTTCCCGGGGATGGACATTGCGTCCATCCCCTTTTTTGCTGCTTTTTTCCACCTTCTGCCGCCGGGGCGGTGCAATTCCGGTCTTGCGTGCTGCCGTTGTTTTGTTATATAATGAAGAGTAAACCCTATTTTACCCCGTTTTTTTGGAAAGGAACCCCTCTCATGCGAGTTTGTTTTTATACCTTGGGCTGCAAGGTCAACCTGAACGAGACCGGTGCGCTGGAACAGCTGTTCCGCGCCAACGGCTTTACCATTGCGCAGGAAGGCGAAGCAGCGGATGTGTTCATTGTGAACAGCTGCACCGTGACCAACTTCGGCGACCAGAAGAGCCGCAAGTGGCTGCGCCGCAAAAAGCGCGAAAACCCCGGTGCGGTGACGGTGCTGACCGGCTGCTACCCGCAGGCCTTCCCGGAGGAGGCCGCACAGTTCATGGAAGCCGACCTTGTGTGCGGCAACGGCGACCGCAAGGCCATTCTGGAGAACGTACAAAAGCTGCTGGACGGCCACGAGCGCATCGTAGCCATTGCTCCGCACCAGCGCGGCGAGCAGTTCGAGGAACTGCCGGTGGAACGGTTCGAGACCCACACCCGCGCCTTTATCAAGGTAGAGGACGGCTGCAACCGGCAGTGCGCCTACTGCGTCATCCCCCGCGCCCGCGGGCCGGTGCGCAGCCGCGCCGAGGAGAGCATTCTGGCCGAGCTGCACCAGCTGGCCGCTGCGGGCTACCGCGAGGTGGTGCTCAGCGCCATCTCCCTGCCCAGCTACGGGCTGGACACCGGCACGAACCTTGTGGAGCTGGTGGAAAAGTGCGCACAGGTGCCGGGCATCGAGCGCATCCGTCTGGGCAGCCTTGACCCCGATATGCTCACCCCGGAATTCATCTCCCGCTTGGCAGCGGTGGACAAGCTTTGCCCCCAGTTCCACCTGAGCCTGCAGAGCGGCTGCACCGCCACCCTGCGCCGGATGCGCCGGGTGTACACCGCGCAGGAGTACGCACAGGTGGTGGAGCAGATCCGCGCCGCCTACGGCAGCCGCCCGGTCAGCTTTACCACCGACTGCATCTGCGGCTTCCCCGGCGAGACGGCAGAGGACTTTGAGGAGAGCTGCGCATTTTTGAAGAAGATTGGCTTCCTTAAAGTGCATGTGTTCCCCTACTCCCGCCGCAGCGGCACCCCGGCTTATGATTTCCCGGATCAGATCCACGAGCGGGAAAAGCAGGAGCGCAGCCGCCGCATGAACGCCGTGGCCGAGCAGGTGCGCTGCGAGGCGCTGGCCGCCTTTGAGGGCACCGAGGACGAGGTGCTGCTGGAGACCCCCCTGTCCGGTACGCTGTTTACCGGCTACACCCGGCTGTACATCCCGGTGGTGGTCTCTGCCCCCGGCTGCGAGAGCGGGCAGATCGTGCGGGTAAAGCTTGGCCGCTACGACGGCGAGCGGGTGCGTGCAGCACTTTGCTGAAAATTTTTCATTTTACTTATACATTCTGTGCATCCGCATGAATACAATAAATTTTTAACAAATTTTGTGTTTTGCCCTTTCCATACGCACGTCTTTATGTTAAAATGAAGATGGATTCATCGGGTCCGGCGTGCTGTAAGCAACCAGCATGGTACCATCCGCGCCCGTATAGCGCCGTTTTTATGCTCTGCACGCAGGGCAGGCGGCTCCGTTTTTGGCTGTTTCAAAGCAAGGAGAGATTGGAATGAGTTTCAGAGGAATCAATACCACGGTCATCCAGATCCGCCGTCAGGTGTTTACCGAGGTCGCCCGCATGGCTTACGCCAACGTCAAGGGCGAGCAGGCCAACCACCTGATGCGCAAGATCCCCTACACCATCATCCCCGGCGAGGAAGGCAAGCTGCGCAAGGACATCTTCCTGGAGCGCGCCATCGTTGAGGAGCGCGTGCGTCTGGCTATGGGTCTGCCCACCCGCCGCATGGACGAGCACAACAGCGTGGTCTCCGGTCTGGAGGATGCCTCCATCGCCGATAAGTACTATGATCCCCCGCTGGTCAACGTGATCAAGTTTGCCTGCAACCGCTGCCCCGAAAAGCTGGTCAAGGTATCTGATCTGTGTCAGGGCTGCCTTGCACACCCCTGTATGGAAGTGTGCCCCAAGAAGGCCATCACTTGGGAGAGCGGCCGTTCCACCATCGATCAGGACAAGTGCATCAAGTGCGGCCGCTGCGTCACCGTCTGCCCCTACAACGCCATCGTCAAGACCGAGCGTCCCTGCGCCGCTGCCTGCGGCATGGGTGCCATCCACTCTGACGAGCTGGGCCGTGCCGAGATCGATTACAGCAAGTGCGTGTCCTGCGGTCAGTGTCTGGTAAACTGCCCCTTCGGTGCCATTGCCGACAAGGGCCAGATCTATCAGCTCATTCAGGGCTTCAACCGCGGCGACCGCATCTATGCGCTGGTCGCTCCCGCCTTTATCAACCAGTTCCCCTCTCTGGCTTCCACCGGCAAGCTGAAGGCTGCCTTGAAGGCCATCGGCTTCTGCGATGTGGTAGAGGTTGCCATCGGTGCCGACCTGTGCACCGTGGACGAGGCACACGACTTCCTTGAGGAAGTGCCCGAGAAGCTGGACTTCATGGCTACCTCCTGCTGCCCGGCATGGAGCATGATGGCAAAGACCGCTTTCCCCGGCCTTGCCAAGAACATCTCCATGACCATGACCCCCATGGTGTTCACCGCCCGCATGATGAAGCAGGCCGACCCCGATGCCCGTATGTGCTTCATCGGACCCTGCGCCGCCAAAAAGCTGGAGGCCTCCCGCCGCACCGTCCGCTCCGACGTGGACTTTGTGCTGACCTTTGAGGAGCTTGCCGGTATCATCGAGGCAAAGGATCTGGATCTGGACAGTCTGGAAGTAGATCCCGCCGAGATGGATCTGTGCTACGCTTCTGCTGCCGGCCGCGGCTTTGCACAGTCCGGCGGCGTGGCCAAGGCCGTTGCCGACAAGATCAAGGAATGGCACCCCGACATGGAGGTCAAGATCGCATCCGCACAGGGTCTGGCCGAGTGCAAGAAGCTGCTGATGCTGGCCAAGGCCGGCAAGTACAACGGCTACCTGCTGGAAGGCATGGGCTGCCCCGGCGGCTGCATCGGCGGTGCCGGTACCATTGCCGACCCCGTGCGCACCGCAGCTGTGCTGAACAAGTATGTGAAGGACGCCGAGTTCACCGACCCCGAGCAGAGCGCCTTTATGTCCAACATCCACATGCTGAAGGACGACCCCGACTTTGAGGTCTGAGCCGCTGTAACGTAACCACCCAAAAGGACGCTGCAATGCTGCAGCGTCCTTTTTTTATCACACCTTCCACATTTTGTGTTGGATTCGAAACATTTTTGTGAAAGACTGCCAAGGCACATTGACAAGGCCATCCGGTCATGTTATGTTAGCATTGACAAATCAGTACCTTATGGGGCATCATATACTCTGTTTCGCCATGCCGTAGCTGCGGCAGAAAGGATAAAACCATGACTACTGCCTTAAAACGTACCGGCGCTGCTCTGCTGACGCTGCTGATGTTCTGTATGCTCACACTGGGCGCTTCTGCCGCCGCGAATACCTCCGTTGGGGTCAAATTCTGGAAGGAAAAGTCCGATAAGGAATCCATGGCCAATTCCGGTATTGATTCCGACCGCGAGGCTACCCTTACCCGCCAGTCCAACGGCACCTACACCCTGACGCTGCCCGTCAAGCAGGTGACCAAGCTCAATGTGACCGGCTACCTGACCGGTCTGACCATCGGCGATGTGACCTACACCGGCACCCTGACCGGCGAAATCGAAAAGGGCAACGGCATCCTGACCATCAAGAATCTGCCCTCCTCGGTGCTGACCGGCAGCGATGTGAATAAGTCGCTGACCGTGACCTGCAACATCCAGATGGATCTGAGCCTGCTGGGCGAGATCAACACCACCGCCCGGATGTGCATCTGGGCAAAATAAGACGCACGATAAAAAGCGCCGTTCCACCCGGGACGGCGCTTTTCGCTGTTCAGCAATCGATGTGCTTTTCCACAAAGTCGGTGGCCATCTTATCCAGCTGCATCACTGCATTTTCTGCGCCCTTCATCACCTTGCGCACATTGCGGCGCATCTGGCGCTTGCTCTGGGTAGCCATCATGGCACCGGCAGCCCCGAGGGCTGCACCGGCGGCCATACCCACCACCATGCCTGCGGCGGAATTTTCTCGCTGTTTCATCCTGAATTTCTCCTTTCAGCCTGTCATGACAGGGCTTGCATTGCTATTATTTCCGCAAAAGAATCTGGTATACGCTTTTTTTATGCTGCAATTTGTGGTATACTGTTCCATAGTGCTTTTTTAGCAAGGAGGTTTTCCTATTTGCAAAAACCCGTTGAACCAAAAAAAATCCTTTGCATCCACGATCTGTCCGGCGTAGGCCGGTGCAGCCTTGCAGTGATCCTGCCTGTGCTGTCGGTCATGGGCTTCCAGCCGGTGGCGCTGCCCACGGTGGTGCTCTCCACCCACACCGGCGGCCTTGGCACCCCCGCCCGGATGGACGGCAGTGCCTACGGCATGGCCGCACTGGAGCACTATCAGGAGCTGGGACTGCAATTTGATTGTATCTATACCGGCTATCTGGGCGGCGAGGCACAGGTAGCGCTGGCTGAAAAAGCCTTTGCCCTGTGGCCTGCCGCCTACAAGGTGGTAGACCCCGTGATGGGCGATAACGGCAAGGCTTATTCCACCGTTACCCCGGCGCTGGTCGAGCGCATCCGCAGCCTGTGCCGCGCGGCAGACCTGATTTTGCCCAACTATACCGAGGCGCAGCTGCTTTTGCAGCAGCAGCCGGTCACCGAGGAGCTGGACGATGCCGCCGCACAGGCACTGGCAGATGCTTTGCAGCCGCTGGCCCCCAACGCGGTGATCACCGGTCTGCCGCTGGGCAGGTACATCGGTTGTGCCGGTACCGGTACAGACCGCTTCGTCATCAAAAAGCTGCATATCAACCGCAGTTTCCCCGGCACGGGGGATTTGTACGGCGCTGTGCTCATCGGCTCGCTGCTGCAAGGCAACGCCCTGAGCGCCGCTGCCGATAACGCCGCAGAGTTTGTTTCGCTGGCTA